>Ga0206799_1010_pt1 | contig 56754 bp, 50 predicted proteins | sample Alteio_BWOrgCont_67_FD_152900 | JGI IMG/M metagenome (GOLD analysis project Ga0206799, IMG submission 152900) | Enriched cells from forest soil in Barre Woods Harvard Forest LTER site, Petersham, Massachusetts, United States -... | ecosystem: Environmental > Terrestrial > Soil > Temperate forest >...
AAAAAATTTGTAAGGGACCGGAGTGTACAAAAATACATGAGGATCCCGAATAAATTTTTGACTCCGCTAGAGAGCAAAAGAGTTGGTTTCGAAAGAAGTCTAATGATGAGATCCTGGATTAACGATGGTCAAGGAATCTAATTTCAAATCTTTCATAGCAATAGTCATCGATTTAGTGATCTGTGGCGATTCGGAAAATTTAAATTCATAACCTAGGCGTTTCCCTTGGTGTATTGATCTTAAGAAAGCAATTAGCTTCCACGGAAAAGAATTAAACTTTGGCAAAAGCTTGTTTTATATTAGTTTATTTATGAACTTAGATTATAATGTGCAAAAAGTTCACTAGCATTATTTAACTTTTGAAGTTGGATATTAGTTAACTTTGTATCCAAAATTTTTCTATATTCAAGTACTTGGTCAGGTTTTTTAGAGCCTACAATTGCAGTTAACATATTTTCTTGTTCCAGTACCCAGGCCACAGCTACGTCAATCGGTTTTACATTTAGTTCCGTTGCTATTGATTGGACTTCATTAAAAACCTTCACTGCATGCGAATACAGGGGTTCCGAAAAGATTGCTTCATTTTTTCTGGCTGGTAAAGCTAAATCCTCAGCACTTAAGGCGTGGGAAAGCAGTCCTTTTGCAAGTGGCGAGTAGGCCATGTACTTTATATTATTCGCTTCGCAAATCTCTCTGGTTTCTCCTGAGTACTTTTGTTCAAGTAGATTATAGGGAACTTGGTTGATTGAAAATTTTGAAACACTTGGGCCCAGAAGTTCAAGATGAACTTTATGAAAATTAGAAAGACCAATTAACTTTGTTTTACCCTTGTCTTTCAATTCCTGCATAATATCAGCCAACTTTTTACTTTTTTCAGGAGTATTGAAATGATCGGCTGGCCAATGAACAAGATATACATCTAAATAGTCTCTATTTAAAGCCTTTAGACTATTATCAAGTCGTTCTTCATAGGCTTCCAGTGTTAGATCTACATCTGGCCATATTTTGGAGATAATAATGACTTTATCTTTTTGATCTCCAAGACCTTTTGAAAGTCGTCTTTCAGATTCTCCATCCCCATACCCTTCCGCAGTATCAAAAGCAGTGATTCCAACTTCAAGCGCGTTTTGAACAATTTTATATGCATCGGCTTCTGAGCAATTATTACCCCAACCCGCACTCGGGGCTAGTTCCCAACATCCAAGAGTAATTTTACTCCATTTTTTATTTAAACCAGGGATAGTATCATAAATCATAATAATTACTTAACCTATATTATTATAAATTACAAGTTTTGGCTACCGTTTTATCTTCAATATTTAATTTTCACAGTCTCATTTCGATAGCGATCTTATATTCTAAATTAAATAATCTGTAACAAATTTGTAAGCTTTTTAAAGATTTATATCCCAAAACCCCAATATTTTCCACCAAAATCCGCCAATAAAAAACCAGATTAAAATATTGGCGAAACTGACAATCAATCCCACACGCCACCATTCTTTTAGATTGACATACCCAAATCCAAAAAGAACCGGTGCAGACCCAATTCCATAGTGCGTCAACCCTCCAAAGAGATTGCTAAAGAAGGCCAAAATCAATGCTGCAATATAGGGTGGGGCACCTAAAATGATTGCTATAGATAAAAATGCTGAAAACATCGCAGTTACATGGGCCATGCAACTTGCGAAAATATAATGAGTATAGAAATAAATTAGAGCTAGTAATACAAGTGCAATAGGCCAATTCAAAGCTTCTACAGCGGTAGACATATGTTCACTTAGATAATTAATAACACCAAATTTATTGAGATAGCCTGCAAGTGTTAGAAGAGCGCCGAACCAGACAAAAGTTTCCCATCCGCTTTTTTCTTCGAGAAGGTCACTAAAAGTTAAGACCTTTGTCAAAAGAAGGATTGTTACACCTAAAAGAGCTGTTGTTGCACTACTGATTCCCAATTTGTTGCCTAATATCCAAAGGACTAGTAAAAGAATAAAAACAAAGAGCATAATCCATTCTTGTCTCTTCATAGGACCCATTTCTTGGAGTTTAGCTTTTGCAAATTCCTTTGCATCTGGGAGATGTTTGATTTCTGGAGGAGCAATTTTATATATAAGATAAGGTACAAATATCAAAGATATTATTCCAGGGACAATTCCAGCAATCGCCCAAGTTGTCCATGTAAGATTGATTCCGGTATCTCCAGCGAGTCGCGCAACAACAGGATTAGCTGCCATAGCCGTTAAAAACATCGCACTTGTTATGACTGATCCTTGAAAACACACAAGAGTCAAAAAAGAACCTAATTTCTTTGCACTCAAGTGATTGGGTTTGCTATCTAAGGCAGACGAAAGGGAAGTAGCAATAGGATAAATAATACCACCAGTCCTTGCAGTAATGCTTGGTATAGCCGGAGCTAAGAGAAATTCACTCATAATAAAGCTATAAGATAAGCCCAAACTGCTTCGGCCAAAAAGACTTACCAAATGATACGCAATACGTGTTCCTAATTGTGTCTTCATGAAAGCCCTCGAAATAAAAAAGGCTATCAAAATTAACCAAATTAAATCATTACTATAATATTCAAGTGCCTGACCAATTGTTAAAGTATGAGTTATTGTTGTAATAGAAAGAGATATTATCGCTATAGCGCCTATAGGAAGCGGTTTTAAAATGATAGCAATAATAGTGGCTATAAAAATGGCCAATGTATGCCATCCTTGTGGACTTAAAGCCTCGGGTTGTGGCATAAACCAGATAATTAGTCCCACTAAAATCGGAATGAAAAAAGATGAATGTTTTTTGATATAATGAAATATTTCCATTAGATAGTTTATACGGATAATATATTTGATGTATTTTTATTAATAAGTCAATGTTTGTATTTGATTAATTGATGAGAACCTGTTGACTTCGAATCGATTTTTGGAATTCTTAACAACGTCTTAAAAAAAAATTGCTAAAATAATTATTTGTGATAATTAATGATAAAAATGGATTTAAGATTAATGGTAATTCAGGTGATTCTAGTGCCAATAATGAACTCGGACAAAGCTATGTGATTTTTGGCCAGCAATAAAATCGTGATACCAAAAATGAGGAATAGGTAAGGTTTCAAATAGTCTTGAAATTCATTAACAATTATCTCATAAATATTAATCGTAATTATGAAAGAAGGAAATAATCTTGCTGTTAAAGAATATCTTTTATCGCTCCAAAATTTAGCTTGTGAACTCTTTCATAATGAAGATGGCCATGGAAACTTCATTCATGACGAATGGCTACGGGATCAAGGTGGAGGAGGAATTTCCTGCATCTACCAAGGGGGTAAAGTTTTTGAAAGTTTAGGAATTAATTTTTCTCATGTTTATGGAGATCATTTGCCCAAGGCAGCAACGACACTTCGTCCTGAACTTTCAGGATGCCGCTTTGAGGCTATGGGTGTATCAATTGTTTCCCATCCTTACAATCCTTATGTCCCCACTGGCCATGCTAATGTTCGTTTTTTTTTGGCTGAAAAAGAGGGGCAGGAGCCGATCTGGTGGTTTGGTGGTGGTTTTGATCTTACTCCCTACTATGGTTTTATTCCAGATACAGTTCATTTTCATCAAATGGCTTATGATGCCTGTGGACCAGATCGATATCAAAGATTCAAACAGCAAGCCGACGACTATTTCTATTTAAAACACAGGAATGAACCTCGAGGTATAGGAGGAATCTTTTTTGATGATTATAATACCGGAAATTTTGAGGAAGACTTTTCTTTTTTACGCAATGTCGGCAATCACTTTTTAAAAGCCTATATTCCTTTAGTGAGTCGCCGTAAAGGGCATGAATATGGAAATCGTGAACGTGATTTCCAGCTTTACAGAAGGGGTCGTTATGTAGAATTTAATTTAGTCTACGACCGTGGTACTCATTTTGGTCTGCAATCCGGAGGTCGTACCGAATCCATTTTAATGTCCTTGCCCGCAGTAGTGAATTGGAAATACAATTGGATGCCAGAAGCCGGCAGTCCTGAAGAAGAGCTTTATAAAGTTTTTCTTCAACCTAGGGATTGGCTTGCGCAAGGGTAATAAATTTGTACTCATTTTGCCTCACAATCTTAAGAATTTAGATTAGTTATTTCAATTTTTAATTATCAATTGATAATTTTATATTTATTTATTATTTAATAAATATCACTTAATTTTGTTTTATTCAATTAATCATAGACTTTGAAATTAGCATTAACATTATTTAATGATGCGATCGAGATTTAATTATCAAAATTCATGGCAACAGGCAGACAAAAAATAGAGTTGCGTATGGAAATGTTTTAGTATTGTGTCATTGCGTGGTTAAAACAACGATTAGAGTAAGGTTTTATAGGGTTTAAATGAGACATTTATGAGTTTTCGTAAGACAGTAATGACAGCGGGTTTCGCTATGTTTTCGATGTTTTTTGGTTCGGGAAATTTAGTATTTCCATTGGTAATTGGAACACAAACAGTTGATAATATGGGGTACGCAATGTTAGGATTAGCCATCACGGGGGTTATTGTACCCTTTTTAGGGTTATTAGGAGTAATCTTATATGCTGGGAATAGGAGTAATTATTTCGCCTGCATTGGGAAAGTGCCGGCATTTTTTTTAACCTTCATTATGCTCGCAATGATGGGGCCAGTAGGAGTACTGCCCAGGTGTATCATAGTTGCCTATGGAGGTATTACATTATTTGCGCCGAGTTTTCCATTTCCATTATTTAGTGCCTTATTTTGTTTAATTACTGCATTGTTGGTTTGGAATCATGATAGGATTATTCCGATAATTGGACGAATATTAACACCCGCTTTGATGGTGGGAATCATAACAATATCCGTTGCAGGATTGATGTTTTCTGAACCGCAAACTGCAGTAAGTCAGTTTAGTCCTAACGAATCATTTAAACTCGGTTTATTCGAAGGCTATCAGATTATGGATTTACTCGCAGCATTTTTCTTTTCAGCGACAACTGTGAGTTATATAAGAGCACATATGCGATCTGATGATAGTCCTAAAAAATTATTGAAATTGAGCTTAGTTGCTAGTTTGATTGGGGCAGGATTTATTGGACTCATTTATCTTAGTTTTGTGGCTTTGGGCGCAAAACATGCGCCTTTACTCCAGCAAGTAAGTCCGGAACAAATGTTTGCAACTGTTGCCGGACATGCCTTAGGACCAATTGCAGTGCCGATAGTTGCCATAACAATCGCATTAGCTTGTTTAACGACGGCAGTTGTATTGGCAATGTTATTTGCAGATTTTATACATGAAGATATTTCAAAGTATAAATTTGGACAGCATAAGGCAGTAATTTTAACATTGATTATTAGCTTTTTAGTATCACTAGTAGGATTTAGTTCTTTACGCGTTTGGCTAGGAGCTGTATTAGAAATAGCTTATCCAGCTTTAATTGTGCTAACCCTAGCGAATATTGCCAATAAGTTATGGAATGTACCGCATTGGGGGAAATGGGGGTTTTGGATAACTGTTTCTGTAAGTATAATCTATAATTATATTATATAGATGAAAGATTGGAAGAGCAGTCTATTTTCATCCTTGATTCTTTCCCAGATAGCTTATTAACTATTAAAAAGTTCAGGCCCAGTTAATGGAAATTAATAATCGTTTACGGATACTGTTGTTGTTATGTTTGATTGTATTTTGTTTATTTCCTTTTGTAAAGCCAGCAATTGGTTTGATATTAGGAATCGCCTTTGCATTAATAGTAGAAAATCCCTGGTATCGGACGACAGATAATCTGAGTAAAAAACTTTTACAAATAGCGGTTATTGGATTGGGATTTAATTTAAATATTAAAGACGTCTTAGCGGAAGGTATGAATGCTCTTTGGTTTACCGTATCAGCAATCTCATTGACGATGTTAGTAGGGACATTTTTGGGGCGTTTTGTTGGGACTGGGAAAAAAATATCGATATTAATTTCGACAGGAACGGCTATCTGTGGAGCGAGTGCAATAGCGGCTATGGCACCGGCTATTAAATGTAAGAGTCAGCATGTGGCAGTTGCAATGGTTACCATTTTTGTTCTTAATGGGATAGCACTGATCATTTTTCCAGTAGTAGGACATTGGCTGGGACTGAGTGATGATAATTTTGGTACTTGGGCAGCGTTGGCGATTCATGATACAAGCAGCGTAGCAGGAGCGGCGATTGCCTATGGATCAGGATCCGTTGAAACTGCACTTACGGTGAAATTAACTCGGGCTCTTTGGATTTTACCCTTAGTCTTCGTCGTCGGATATTTGCAAAGAGGTGCCATAAAAGTTGCATTTCCACTTTTTTTGATCGGATTTCTCCTGGCAGCAACGGTGACTAATTTATTTCCTCAAGGAAAAGCGATTTGGGAATTTTTAGGTAACATTTCGAAGCAGCTTTTATCCGTTACTTTATTGTTAGTAGGATTAGGATTAACAAGAAGATTACTTCATAAAGTGGGACTCAAACCTCTGATTCAGGGTACTGTTCTATGGCTCTTCATAAGTATAGTGAGCCTTTTAGCTATTTATATGCATTGGATTCCAAGCTCGAATTAGTAATTGATAATAATTGATTAATTTATAATTATTTTATTTTTTTCTAGACATTTTTATTTAATTTTAATAAAAATAAAATTATGGAAAGGTAAAAATTAACTTAATCTAATGATGAAAACAAAAAAAATATTACTTATTACTGCAATGACCATGCTCACACTCCCTGGAGCATTTGCAATATCTGAAAGTGAAGAACCGATTACTTCAGAACCATCATTTGGTGGATTGTCGCTTGGTAAATTTCAGAAAATACAAGTTCTCAATAAATTGAAGGATAGTTCTGTGAAGATATTTTTGAATGAATTTGCAAAGAACGCAGCGGATAGATTTGAAATAGAACTTAAAGAAAAACCTACTGAAACGCTATCGATTCCAGTACAAGGAGGTGTTCGAATTAATGATTGGCGTTTTATTGTAGAGAATCTGAAGAAGAGCCTGAACGAGCCTAGCATTATTGATTCTGGTATTATTGTGTTGGACTGGCAGAAGAAAAATGCCTTAGAAAGATTAAAAAGTGAACTTCGACGTAAAGGTATTAACATAAGTATAGACCAGCGAGGTGGTACTCTTGTTATTACGATTGGATGATATTATTTAAAATGAACAAATGCGGACTTGCCTTTCCTTAGAATCGACGATAATTTTTTAACCTCAGTTCGGGATAGGGACAAGATGAAAAATAAACCCTTTTTTGAGCCCAAATTTTGGAGAATTTTCTCTTAACCCGAACTGAGGTTTTTAAGTCTTGGGGAAATCTATAGAGAATAAAGAGCGTAGTGTTAAATAGTTTCAAAGAACTCATGAATAACGCTAGCAACGGTTTCGACTTCATTTTTAGTGATTCCTGGATAAAGAGGAATATTGATGACTTCCTGTGCAATACGCTCAGCAATAGGAAAATCACCGACTTTTCCTCCAAGGCTTTTATAACAGCTTTGAAGATGCAAAGGAACAGGATAATGATTTGAAAAACCTATATTGCGACTTTTTAAGTAAGCGGCTAATTGATCTCGATAAGGCGTTGTGAGGGTAAATAAATGATAGGCACTTTCCGCCCACGGGGCTTGGATAGGAAGTTTGATAAATTCTTTTAAGGATGTACTAGAGAGCAGTTGATGATATAAGGCAACAGTTCGTAAGCGGTCCAGAGTCCATTCGGGGAGTTTTTTCAGTTTCAATCTTAAAATAATTGCTTGAAAGGCGTCCATGCGGTAATTGTATCCTATTTCCTCATGATAGTAGCGTTTTGTTGAACCGTGGTTGCGAAGTGAACGAGCTCTTTCGGCTATTTTGGGATCATCTGTAGTAAGGGCACCGGCTTCACCGCAAGCTCCTAAATTTTTTGTAGGATAAAAACTATAAGCAGCAGATTCACCAAAAGTTCCGATAGGTTGACCTTTGTAGCGGGCGCCATGAGCTTGGGCAGCGTCTTCTATTAGGTGAAGTTTATATGAATTGCAAAGTTCGACGATGGGATCCATGTCGCAGGGATGGCCATAGAGATGAACAGGTAAGATTGCTTTGGTTTTTTTTGTAATGGCATTTTCTATTTTTTTTGGGTCTATATTATAAGCGTTTTCCTCGATATCAACAAAAACGGGCCTAGCGCCAACGTAAGAGATACCCCAAGTAGTTGCAGCAAAGGTGAAAGGTGTGGTAATGACTTCATCGCCGGGTTGGAGGTCGAGCACGGCAAGGGCAATATGCAGGGCAGCAGTACCGGAGTCGAGTGCGACCGTGTATTTTGATTTTGAATATTGAGAGAATTCTTCTTCAAAAGCTTCGACTTCTGGGCCGAGAACAAAGGTATTGCTATCGATGGCTTGTTCGATCGCAGTGAGAATTTCCTTTTTTAAAGGATCGTGTTGTGTTTTTAAATTTAAATACGGAACAGAATTGGACATAAATTAATTTTGTACGGGTGGAGTGAGTTTAATAATACGTTTGCCTTCAGAATTGCGTTCGAGAAAAGGGTCTTCTTTGATTTTTAAATCGAAAGGTTCATCAGGAAGAGCATTTTCATTAATTTCCAAAGTATCGATCGCATCAAGTTTATCAAATAAAAGGGACATCCTTCTTGATTGAGGATTTAAGGCTGCATCAGGATTTGAAACTTGATTTTTTTTAATCTTTTCGAAAATCGTGGGGTAATGCTCTTTTTCAAAAGATTGGATAAAGTCATTGACCCATTTATGGGAAACAAGTTCTCCATAAGTAAGGAAAATATAATCTGAAAAATGAATTAAAGCTGAAAACCAAGATAAAGATTCTGGGTTATTATAAGCTAGTTGACAGTCGATAACACCGAGAATGCGGGATAAAGAAAAAATAGGGTGTTTAGAAAGCCAGTTTTTGAAACCTTCAATTTGATCGATCAGATTGTTTTTACTAGAAAGGATCAAAAAAACTTTATTGCAAGAGGCGGTAGAGGAAATCGGAAGATCTGGGATCTGTAAATCGTTATTTAAAAAATGCCACTGTAGGGTATGCGTGTTGAGGAGGTTTTGGAATTTTTCAAGGGAGCCAGTATCTGGTTCATCATTATTGATGAGGACGATGTGATTCGCAGACTGAAAATCGCAAGAACCTTCAATGAGATCATAAACAATTTCTCTACGCCCTGATTTCAGGGTCCCGAGGACTAAATAAAGATTGATAGGTTCTAGCATGTAAATCATAATGGACAAGAAATGGATGCATCGCAATAGAGAAAAATGAACGTTCTCGAAAATAATTATAATAGAAGACGTACGAATTTAGACATTTGGCAATGTGACAATAAGAAATTTTAACTTATTGTTTGACAAAGTAGAAATTTTTTTTCAGCATCTGTGGTGGGTTTAAGTATCCAATTTGATTTATTATTATTATGGTTAATTTAAAATTGTTTTCCTTAAATCGTTTTAAGCTGATATGTTATTTTATTTTGTTCATCAATATATTTGGAGTTAATTGTGGACTTAAGGCAGTCTCACTGACCTATGGAATAACAGTTTGCACTGAGGCAGAGGAATTGAAGCGTTTATTAAAGCAAATTAGCGCTAATCTTGATGATGAAGATATGATTATAATACAAGTAGACGAATCCAATACTACAAAGGATGTGGATGAGGTTATTAAGCAATTTAAAAAATTACTTTCTGATTCTCAATTTTATATAATTTACAAATCTTTAGATGGAAATTTTGGTGAGTTTAAGAATAATCTTTTAAAATATGCTGGAGAAAAAAAGGGTGACTTTTTATTCTTTTTGGATGCGGATGAATATCTTTCTGAGCCATTGGCGAAAAGTTTAAAGTGGTATCTTTATAATTATAATGATGTTGATGGTCTGAAGCTTGCACGAGCAAATTATTATGTAAACTTGGATCAATATCCTGAACAAAAGAAAGCTTTAGCAGGAGGTATAGATAGTATGGGACGGTTCCTATATATGGATGAAAAACTAAGAATTGTAAATTTAAAAAATCCAAAAATTAAATATTGTGGAAGGGTGCATGAAGAGATTGAAGGATGCGAAAAAGTTCTAATGTTACCTTACGAGCCAGGGAATTGTTGGGAGCTTATACACGTTAAAACTTATGAGAAACAATTAAAACAAAATGATTTATATTCAAAAATAATGAAATAAAATTCAGAACTATTTGACTTTTAATTCAATAGATGACTATGAGAAAGAGGCTATTAAAAAAAACAATATCGCTAGTAGTAGCAATGGCTACTCTATGTATAGGTTTTGCTAGTACAAGTTGTGAAGAAGAGATATACGATAATTCTGAAGAAGTCAAAATGCTCTTTAATCCTAAGGCGGAAAAGCAATCCCTTCTCTATGCATTTTTGCAAGGACGTCTTTTGATGTTGCATATTGCAGCAGCTGTAAAAAAAAATGAAGCCTGCAATTATTGCCAACTAGAAGACAGGTTTTCATTTCAAGATGGCATTCACAATTCTTTGAAAAGTTTGGGCTTATTTCAAGCTCGTATTCCGAGTTTACTGGAAATTGTTTGGGCTGAAGAAATTCTATCCATTTCTTGGGAAAAAAATATGAAGAACTGTGATCTTTGTGAGTTATTGGAGCTACTTCCATTTGCAAGCCTATTTTTCAAGCTCTACGATAAACTAACAGAATTGCAAAACCAAGAATTTGACCTTTTAAGAGAAAAAGATAGCGAAGTTGCTGAAGAACTAAACCAATTTTTAACTAAAATTGGTGTAAATCTTACGGTCAAAAATAGAGAGCAAAATGCAAAATTTGAAAAATTATATCGTCAAGTCGAAAAAATAGGCAACTTTCCTAATTTGTTAGATAAACTAACACTTTTTAATAATACCGGCAGTGGTTTTTTAAATTTTATGGAAAATCTTAATTCCTATGAAGATAGTATTTTTTTCTTGATGTTGAATTTTGCTGATGAATTGGCAATGCATAAAAAATTTCTTGAGGATAATGAGGATACTTTATCGATAATTGAGCGTATTGCGGATAACAAATTCATCCTAGAGGATGGTTCCGAGAGAAAAATTAAAACCTTAGCTGAAATAATGTTTATCGTAGAGAAAGTTGAAAAAAAACAAAATAGGATGAAGATGTTTGATTGCTTAATTTACTAATAGTACGGTAAGGTTATTGGTAGAAGAGATAAGAGAGATGAATTTGCATTAATTTTAGTGACAATTAGTAATACTCTATTATACTTTTTAAATATGAGGAAGGCATTATTTTTAGATCGAGACGGCACGTTAATTATTGATAAACATTATTTAAAAAATCCGCAAGAGGTGGAAGTTTTCCCTGGTGTATCAGATTTTTTAAAAAAGGCTCTAGCTTGCGACTATTTACTTTTTTTATTTACGAACCAAAGTGGGATCAGTAGGGGATTGCATACGCTAGAAGATACAAATGCCTGTAATCAAAGGATGCTGGAGCTCCTTCAATTGCCAGAACCTGGATTTCAGGAAATTAAAGTAGCAATAGAAGGTCCAGAAGAAGAGGAAGGATATAGAAAGCCTTCACCGAAATTTATTTGGGAGATGATAGAGAAATATAATTTGGATCCAAAGGCTTCTTGGATAATTGGCGATAAACTCAGTGATTTAGAGGCAGGAATTAGAGCGGGAATTCGCAGTGCCTGGGTAGCAAGTGGTAAGCCGCGAGATGAGGAATTGGATGGCTATATCGAGAAACATGGGATTTCAACCTTTTTTCATTTAAGGGAATTTAAATTATTGTAGATTGAATTTTTTTTGAAGATTTTGATCTTAGCAATTTAGAGATTGAATTTAGCACCTACCCCGTTAATTAAGAAATCATCTGAAAAATTTTCTTTGAGGATCGTTAGAGCTTTATCTCCTGTGCAATGACAAGGGGCAATTTTTTTTAAGTATGAATTTTTTAATTTTTGTGCTATTTTTGTAATATTTTGGTCAGAAGTCTGTAATAAATGGAGTCCGCCAAACAGTGTCAAAATATCCTGTTTTATATATTTTCGAGCTTCATCAAGAATATTATTGATTCCTGAATGGCTGCAACCAGAAATAAGAATATTACTTTGCGGAGTAGTAATGGCTAAAGATATCTCCTTGATCCAAATATTTTTAGTTAAAATAATATGAAAATCATTCTGAGCTAAAGAAATGCTCTTTTTCACTCTTATTATATTGCTGCAGTGAATGCGAAGTTGGTGTTCTAATTTTTTTGAAAAAGTATCAGGGATGTAAACAGTTACATTCGGATTTTGTTCTACAACCCAATTTGCTCCTCCAATATGATCACTATGCAGATGAGAAAGTATCAAAATATCAATTGATTTAATTGGAATTGAGGCAGTATGTAAATTCTTTTCTAGAATATTGGCATGTTCTCCTGTATCAAATAGAATGCGTTTTTTTGGATGATTAATAACACAAGCATATCCCCAATCCGTTTTAAATTGGGGATCATTTGCAATATTGTCATAAATGGTAATAATTTCCATTTTTAAACTGTGGCAAACGTCAAATTAAAATTCAAGAAGATTTTTGTTTGTAATAAAATATAATTTTTACTTTGACAATGGTTTTAGTGTTATTTTTAGTAATTAACAAGTAATTCAAAGAGAGTTTTACAATGAATACATTTAATAAAGTAATACTGGTTATTGGCATTCTTTTAATGCTACCATTGGGACTACAAGCAAGCGAACGCCCTATCCTGGATGACCAAGAAGGTTTCACAGACGATCAGCTTGTTAAAGCTGTTTATGAAGTGAGTTTGCTTTCCAGCATTATGCGCAATCTTCCATCGAACCCGAAGTTGAATTTTGACGGCACACTCTTGCGTGCTGAAGGGGCATTTAAGAATAGAATTCAGCAAGCTCCGTCACTTCTAAATTTTGTATGTGCCCAAGTTTACGTTAATCATTTAAAAGACCTTAGAGCTCTTAGTTTGGGGAAAATTCAGCGTGAGGATTTGGATCTCACCAATCATTACAATAGAAATGATCTTACGCTTGAACCTCGCCGGTTGTCAGCTGCAAGCGCTCGAGGTGCTCAACGCGGTGCTGAGTTAGTAACAGAAGGAGATAGGGATAAAATTGTTTCGATTTGTGTCAACTTCATGAGTCACCTATGGCCATTTTTATGTTCAGAGTTCGAAAATTCTTATAGAAAGCTCTTTGATTTAAAAGAAGCCAATGTTCAGGATATTCAAAATCCCTATTATTCACTCTTTTGTAAGATGGGTGAGGACAAGACGGACATGAAAGACGGGTTGAAGTAATAGACTTCTTGCATAACCCCTGTCTTTTGCTCGCTGGCTGCGTCAAAAAATTGTGAGATGTCCTCATGTACCTTATGTACACTCTTAATTTTGAATTCACACCAGTCTTGTTAATTGAATTACATTTTTTCTAAAGTCTCAAGACCCAGAAGATGTAGCCCAGTTTCTAGGATTTGAAGGGTGCCAGCACATAGGAGGAGTCTTTTATTTCGAATGTTTTCTTCTTCAACAATGACTTTATTAGCACTATAAAAAGTAGAAAAAGCTACTGAAAGTTCGAAGAGGTAAGTACATAAAATGTGAGGCCTTAATTCAATAATTGCGTGTTTCAACGCTACAGGAAATTCCATGATTTTCCGCGCAAGGATCAGTTCTTCATGTGTTTCGAATGTCAAATCTCCAGCAAAATCAGAGTCGATAGGTATATTGGCTTTTTTAAAGATAGAGTGGATTCGAGCTATTGCGTAAAGAAGATAGGGGGCTGTATTGCCTTCAAAGGAAAGGATTTTGTCCCAGGAAAAAATGTAATCTGAAGTGCGGTTTTGAGACAGATCGGCGTAGCGTACTGCTCCCAGTCCTACGACTTTTGCGATATGTTGATGGGACGCTTCGTCGAGGGTTGGATTTTTTTCTTGAACAATAGTGTAGGCACGGTCGATGGCTTCTTGAAGTAGGTCTTTTAATTTAATGGGAGTACCGGAGCGTGTTTTAATAGCTTTTCCATCCTCGCCTAGAATAGTTCCAAACCAGGCGTGTTTGAATTCGGGTTTTTTATAGCCCTTGGCGTCGAACCACTGATTGACTGTTTTAAAAAGGTATTTAAAATGATCTTGCTGGCGGCCATCGGTGACGTAAATCATTTCATCTACTTTATTTTCTTCAACATGATGAAGGGCAGTCGCTAGGTCCGTAGAGGAGTAGTTGCTTGCGCCATCTTTTTTTCGAATAAGGAAAGGATAGCTTTGAGGATTTCCAGCATCGGGAGAGTGCATGACGATGAGAGCGCCTTGACTTTCTTTTGCGATGCCAGTTTCGGTCAGTTCTTTATAAATGCGGTCGACTTTTGTGCGATAGAAAGATTCGCCGAGCACGACGTCAAAATGAATATTCATCATGTCGTAAATCTTTTGGAAAGCCGCATACGAGACTTGATTTACTTTTTCCCAAAGCTTGATATTTTGAGGATCGCCTTGCTGGAGTTTAACTAATTCGCTACGGGCGCGTTCCTTCCATGAGTCGCTGGATTCAAAGAGAGCATTGCCTTTTTTATAAATGTCTTCAAGATCCTCGAGAGGATCGGCATGGGGAGCGTCGAGATCGTAATTAAATTCTTTTACCCCCATAATGATAATGCCAAATTGGGTTCCCCAATCGCCAATATGATTATCGCGTATGATGGTAGCGCCGCAAAAGCGTAACATACGTTGAATAGCTTCGCCAATGACCATGGAACGAATGTGGCCAACATGCATTTGCTTAGCCGTATTGGGTGAAGAGTAGTCGATAGAAATTGTTTTATTGTGATAGATATTACCTGAGGCTTTTTGGAAAGCTTTTTCATTATGATAAAGTTTAAGCCAGGCAGGATAAAAGTTCGGCAGAAATTTGAAATTGATAAATCCGGGACCTGCAATACTGATAGTAATGAGTTTGGAGTCTAATTTAGGTGAATTTTGTAGAGCAGTGACGAGTTTTTCCGCAAGTTGCCGGGGATTCATTTTAAGTCTTTTGGCAGCTGACATGATGCCGTTAGCTTGAAAGTCACCAAATTTAGGATCTGCAGTTCTTACATCAGGGTGAAATTCTTCACCTAATTCTGGTATTTCTTTTGCGACAGAATGAATTGTATCTTCAAGGTAATCAACGACATTAAAAGGAATTTCCATGATATATAGTGAATCGAAAATTTAACAAATCGTCAAGCGCAGAAGGGCAAATTCTTCCTTTCTATAGGGCTATTTATCCTTATTAAAAAAAATTGACAGGATTCTTTATTAGTGTATAACTTATCTATAAGTACTTTATTAAAGATAACGAAGCCACAAAGACTATCAAAAGAAAGGAAAAATCATGAAAAATGTAACGATAAAACTCAAAAAAGCGGTCGATAAAGGAATGACTCGCTTCTATTTAGGGAGTCCACTGAATGTTTGCTCATTAGCTCTAACATTGGTTGTTGTTATTTTTTCTGGTCAGTCTTGCTTGTTTGCAAATGTTAGCGAGATAAATGAAAATCAGTCTTCTTATTGTATTCCTGCTAATGAATTATTCCAGTGGGTAGAAGAGGGAATGGACCAAAAAAGCAAAGAATTTTTAATAGAGAGATCAAAGAGGTACTTCCAGGATATCCAAGAATTTGAAGCTTTTAAGGATCCTAATTCTGAAGGCTATCGTGCATTAATCACAAAGATTTCTCCAATTGTACATGCAAGGTGCGATAAAGGTCTTGAAAAAGTAGAAGGAGGCGCTTATTTGAAATCATTCCTTGAATTCTACCGTCCTAACAGCGAAAAATATCAAAGTCTAGGAAAAGACCACCGAGACTTTGTTGACATGCTCTATGACTGTTTTCCTTTATAAAATGAATTCTTTGACAGTGCTATTAGGAATAGTGAGTCTTCTTCCAGGTATTCTTTGCGGCGAATTGCCATTGAAAGAGGCAGAGGAGCTCATCGTTACTTATGAGGATGCTCGTAAATATAATGAAGTTTGTTGGCTAACGGCACACAATGCCTTTTCAAACAAAGCTGATGGATGGGTTTACTATCAGCAAACTTTAGGTTTTGAAGAACAATATGCATGGGGCGTTCGCAGTTTTCAGCTGGATCTACATTGGTACACTCCTAGAGAGAAAGCTGATCGCTACATTGCTTTATGCCATGAACCAAAACCTAAATATAATTGCCTTTTTACCAGAGGTCAGCTCCTACTAGGTTCTCCGAAACCTGCAAAAGAATTTTTTGAACAAGTTGCCCAATGGCTTTCTTCAGATCCCAAAGCGATTATTACCTTGCATCTAGAAAATTATGTAAAGGGCACTGAAGGGCGAGAAGCTTTAGATAAATTGCTTGAAGAGACAAACTTGAAACAATATTTATTAAGGCCTACTTCCATCTTTGAGAAAGGGGATTGGAAAACATTAGGACAAATGCGCGATGACGGAACTCGACTCGTTATTTTTAGTGATAATCCTACAGACGGCATGATTAATGTACGTGAATACCGAGAAACTCAGTATAACCTAGATGAATCTCCGAACTGTGAAATGAGAGGCGAGGGCCGTGATCGGGGGAAGAACAAACGGTTACTACTAATGAACCATTTTTACAGTCAATCCTTTTTGAAAGGAGACTACAATGATAACAATAGTTACAACGCAATCGCGAAGCGAGTAAATATATGTCATAAAGAACAAGGTCGATTGCCCAATTTTATTGCCGTTGATTTTATAGAACTTGGAGCAAACGGGGGCAGCCGAGAAGTAGTCCGAAAACTGAACCTTGAAGATGTCAAGTTGTTTGCTAATTTTCCAGGAAAGGATGTGCTTGATCCGATCATATTTCACGTTGATCTTTAATGAATAGTAAAAATCCTTGTTTAAGGATTTTTACTATATCTATCCTTTCTAGGAAGTAAAATTCAGGATCATCCTCTATTCTTCATTTCATGTAAACGTTCGATTTCTCTATTAAGTGCATGAGTATCAATATGACAATTATCGTATAAATCATTGGCGGCAGTATAATGAATGATTAAACTTTCTATCCCGATCTCATTAAAAACTGCTTCTGCATTATCTGCATTCTCTTTAAGGTCATCGACAAACCCTATTGCCGGCGGACGTGGAATTCCCAGTTCCGTAGCCTTTTGCAAAACTAGCTTAGCAATAAAACCCTTTTCTAATTTTGAAGTAAAGATCACTCCTGATTTTATTTTTGCAGGGCCTTGATATTCAAAAGAAAATAATTCGAGTTTTTTATCGGGATCGCCCAATTCAGATTCCATTAAAATAATTTCACTTTCGGAAAAAACAGACGAAAAAGTGATACCTAATTTACTTAATTGCGATAATGTCAAATCCTCATGAGATAACTTTTTTTCTAATTGCCAGGAAGTCGCATACCCTGTGCGCCTTTTAGTTAACGACAATACATGAATTTCTTTTTCCTTAAGATCTAAAAAGAGCTGCAAAATTTCTTTTTCTTCTACCAATTTATATTCACAGCAATCATATAATTCCCAAAGCAACTGTCTAATGTTCGGATACTGTACTTTTTGCGTCTCTAGATAATTTTCCAATAACGCTACATTCACGGTTCGTAGTAGAGGCAAAATTGGAATAAAAACCGTGTCATCTAAATCCCATAATATCCAACTTCCTCGAGGCATATTTAAAAGTTGCTCCTTTATTTTTGATATTGAATTTACCTGATATCTTCCTACGAAGTCTCTTATTTGATTTCCTGGAGATGGGGGTTGAGAATAATTTACGTTAGAAGTCGGATAGGGATTTTCTGTTGTTTTAAACATGTAATCAAATAATTGATTTACAACAAGGTGACAATATCTTGAAATAGTGTCAATAGATTTCGAATGATTCCTTGATTTAAATTATTCTATATGTTTTCTTCTTGAATATCAACTTGCGTCCTCTACAGTTATAGTGTAATTATAAAATGTATAATTTGGATCAACTGCTAAAGCATATATTTTAATAGGTTTTGCATCAATTATAACTTTTAATTTAAGATCCACGGGTTCTTTTCTTTCAAAAAAAACTGGGCTCTTAGTCTTCGAGCCTTCTAAGACAAACGAAAATCTACTAAGTGTACCTCTCGTAGGGTGACCAGTTCTTACTGCAATCCGAGCAGGTCCGGTGGCGGCATATGTTGTACTTTTTCCTTCGCCTGTTTTGCCTGGTTCCACCCATTTTTGATTAAGAGGTGAATAAGCAAATAAACCCGCATGTCCTATTGAAATCCCTTCTGCTTCTGTTTCTAATTGAATATTCTGGTCTTTTGTTTCATTGATTAGCTTTGTAGTGACAGACTGTTCATAACCTTCTTTTGGTCCTACCCGTAAAAAATCAAAATCAAATCCTAGCAAAATTGATGCAATTCCTATCACAAAAATACTCAATAAGAAAATTTTGAATTTTTTAAATTTATCTATATTCATATAATTTTATATATATGACAATTTATTTATAATTGCAAAATTTGTATATTTTTATTTTTTATTTGAATTTGGTATAAAATCGTTTGCTTTTTATCAAAGTGGCATCTTTTTATTTAACACAAAGCGGCCATTACCCTATAATTTTGAGACCAAATTGCTTCATGACCTGCATTAGATATGATCATGTGTTCAGCATTTTTCACATAATGTTTTATTTCATGAGCAATCTTCGTAAATTTTACATCATCTTCTCCTGTAATGAGTGTTACGGGAAATTTGATTTCGTGAAGTCTAGGCCAAAGCGGTTGCATTGAACCTGTTCCCATATTTTTTAGACTATTAGCTAAGCCTAAGGCATTATTTTTGTACCTTCGCTTCAACATCGGTTCATAAATTGAAGAAGGTATATATTTTTGGGATTTGATTAAGTCTTGTTCTTGCCAAAAATCGATAAAATTCGGGACACCTTCAGTTAGAATTTTTGATGCAAGAAGTTCATCCGATTGCAGTCTTAGAATGCGTTCATAGTTATCTAAAATACCTGGAGTTGAACTTATAAGAATAAGTTGTTTAATAAAATGAGGTCTTTCTAATGCATATTTTAAAGCCAGTCGTCCACCCATGGAATAGCCTAAAAGAATAAAAGGTTTTGCAATTTGTTCGGAAGCCAAATCTAGGTAATGGACATGGGTGTCTAGCAGGTAATCCCTAGGATTTGATGAAATACGTGTTTGTCCATGCCCCATTAAATCTGGAGCATACCATGAGAACTGGAAAGAGGTAAAGGAGGTAAAACACGCAAAATCAAGACCTGATCCTGTGAAGCCATGTAAGGCAAGAATGGGGGTAGGATTACGATGCTCTCCATGCCAAGTATGAAGATGTAAATAATTCATTTAAGCATATAAGCCTTAATAATTTTTTGTTCTTCTTTAGGACGGTCTTGACTACTAACTGCTGAATTTTCGATTATTTCAACGACATCATAACCTTTGGTCACTTCACCGAAAATGGTATGGCGCATATGTAGCCAGGGAGTTTTAGCCGTAGTTATAAAGAATTGGCTTCCATTGGTTCCTGGGCCAGCATTTGCCATTGCGAGTAAACCTTTTTTATCAAATTTGATTGAAGGGTTGCATTCATCTTGAAATTTTTTACCCCAAATGGAGTTTCCACCCATGCCAGTACCGGTGGGATCGCCTCCTTGTATCATGAAATCTTTAATTACACGATGAAAAATAACTCCATTGTAATAACCTTTTTCAATAAGTTTTTCGAAATTCTCGCAAGCCAAGGGAGCGATTTCGGGCATTAATTTGATTTCGATATTTCCCTGGTTAGTTTCTAGTACAGCAATTTTTTCTGACATAAGATTTAAATAATGTTTAGTTTAAGTTTAACTTAAGAAATGAGGCAATGATTTTTTTAAACGAGAGTCTATAGTGTTATTTTCTGTAAGTTTGAGATAAATTTCTCGTGAAATCCAAGCATCGGTTGCAGCATAGACAACTTGGGCATGAGTGAGCTCTTTTTGGCTCCAATTAGAGAGTTGCATATTTTTTGAAATGCGCACACCTAAAAGATAGGCAGCTAGGCCACGAAGACCTTTATTGGAAATGACGAGTTCATCAGTTATTTTCGCAATTTCAATAAAGCCCGATTCATTAAAAACTCCAAATCTTTTTAAGCGTAGTAGGTCGTCATTGATACCGACGCCGGCTTTACAAATAGTTGAATTTTCGAAAAGGGGAGTAAAAATATCCAAATCTTTGAGTTCGTGTAATTGGAAAATAAAAACAGTCTTTTGGCTTGCTAATTGTATTAAAGCCGGGGGATGGATAATACCTCTTTTGAATGAAGGTTGACTTTCAATATCAAAACCTAATAAAGATTCCTTCTCCAATTCCTTTATAGCACATAGGATATCTTGTATGGAAGAAACTACTTGAATTTTCCCATCATAGCGATAAAGTGGAAGCTTATTGATCACCTCTTTTGAAATCCCTTTTGCAGTGATTTCAACAATATTTTTATTTTCCTGTATCACGAATGATTATTTATTTCTCATAAAAAAAGTATATTAAAAATAAACAAAGTACAATAAAAATTTACAGATATAAAAGATTGTGAATTAAAATATTACAATTTGGGATACTGACAGACGAGGTTTGGGAAGATTTTTTATTGGGAGGCTGTAGGTTTGCCTTTACAAAATGAGAGAGTTATGTAGACTGAAAATCTTCGATATATATGAAACAAAGAACAATTTTAAGAGAAGTCAGTATTTCAGGAAAAGGACTACATACGGGGCAACAGGTGACACTTGTTTTCAAGCCTGCGCCAGTAGATCATGGGGTTGTGTTTGTGCGAACAGATCTTTATGGTAAGCCAGAATTGAAGCCCGAGGTATCCAAAGTGACGGAACTTGTTCGGTGTACAACGATCTCTTCGGGCCATGCTAAGGTGCATACTATTGAGCATGTATTAAGTGCATTGAATGGCATGAAAATCGATAATGTGCGTGTGGAAATTGATGCTGCAGAGCCTCCTATTTTAGATGGTTCTGCAAAATTTTTTGTCAACTTGTTGCAAGAAGCCGAACCTATTGAGCAAGATAAGGAAAGAATATACTTTCAATTGAAAGAGCCGGTATCGGTGACTGAAGGGAATCGTTCGATTATAGCACTCCCTTATGATGGCTTAAAAATTACTTGTACTTCTGCTGATGACAGGGGAATTCATACACAACATCTTTCGATAGACATAGATCCCGAGACCTACATTGCACAGATTGCTCCTGCAAGAACGTTTACGATATATGAGGATATCGAAGAACTTCTAAAACTCGGTAAAATCCAAGGAGGAAGTTTAGATTCGGCTATAGTCATTAAAGGGGATAAGATTATTTCTAAGGAACCTCTAAGATTTAAGGATGAATTTGTGCGTCATAAGATACTGGATATTTTAGGAGATATTAGTCTTTTAGGTATGCCACTGAAAGCTCATATTATTGCAGTGAGGCCTGGACATGCTTTAAATGCTGAACTCACGAAACGAATTTACAAGCAGTTGGAAGAAGAAAAGGCAGGGAAAAGTGATTCAAAATCACATTCTAAAGCTTTTATGCTAACTTCCGAAACAAAGCTTGATATAAGACGTATTCTTGATATCTTGCCACATCGTTATCCATTTTTGTTAATTGATCGAGTAATATCGATGAATAAGGAGGATGAATTAGTCGCACTTAAAAATATAACATTTAATGAGCCCTATTTTCAGGGGCATTTTCCTGGAAACCCTGTTATGCCTGGGGTATTACAAATTGAGGCAATGGCTCAAGCGGGAGGACTGTTATTATTATCGAAGGGATGTACAGCAGAAAATAAGTTGGTATTTTTTATGTCTTGCGATAAAGTAAAATTCCGTCGTGCGGTGGTACCTGGAGATCAATTAGAAATTCATGTGAAGCTGAATAAAACAAAAGAAACGCAAGGACAGTTGATTGGCCTTGCGTCTGCTGAATGTAAAGTCGAAGGCAATGTAGTGTCCTCGGCTGATTTAATGTTTACTGTAATGGATCCAAAAGATGAGTGATACAGATATTATAAGAGAAGAAAAGAAACTGGGAATTCACCCGGCAGCGATTATTGAAAACGGAGCAATTATCGATAGTAGCGTTTATATTGGGGCTTATGCATACATTGGTCCCGATGTAAAGATAGGTGAGGGAAGTATTATTCATCATCATGCAACCATTGAAGGGAATACGGAAATTGGAAAAGGCAATGAAATATTTCCTTATGCTATTGTTGGTGGAAAAACGCATGACTTGAAATATTCGGGAGGAATGCCTGGGCTTAAGGTCGGAAATCATAATGTATTTCGTGAGTATACAACTATTCATGCTGCAACGGATGATGGAGCATTTACTGTTATAGGAGATAATAATGTACTATTGGCCTATAGCCATATCGCGCATGACTGTAGAATTGGAAATAATATGATTATGAGTAGTCATTCTGCTTTAGCAGGACATGTGGTAGTTCAAGATTATGTCAACATAGGTTGGAGTGTGGGAGTGCATCAATTTTGCCATTTAGGAGCGCACTGTATGATAGGAGCATGTTCAAAAATTGTACAAAGTGTTTTGCCTTTTATGCTTGCAGATGGCAATCCTGCAGTTATTCGTACGTTTAATAAAATAGGTTTAGAACGTGCCGGATATTCTGCTGAAGAATTAGAGATTGTACGTTTTATTTATCAAACACTTTATCGTAAAGGATTGAATCGAAGCCAAGCTCTCGGGGAATTGCAAGAATATGAATTATCTAGTTCGCATTTAGTTAAGGCAGTGTTGAACTTTGTGGAAAATGCGGATAGAGGTTTGGTTTAAAACTTTAATTCTGGGGTACGAAAAAGCGTAAAACAAACAAACCTCTTATCCTAAACGGAAATTAAAAGACAAATCCAATACCACCACCTGCTTTGACGCCACCTATATCAAGATGATGTCTGTGTTTAAAATGTACAGGCTGATAGAGGTAGTCTACGAATAGATCGATAAATGCACATGGAGTAAAGTAATAATTGATACCGCTTTTTGCAACAACGCCTACTGCCCCTTTTGAAGTTTTTTTCCTATGATGGTGGTGCGTATGATTTTTTATCCAGATATTTGAAAAGCTTGGGCCAACACCTACATATCCCAAAAGACAAGGACAAATTTCAAATGGGAATTTGATACCTAAACTAAAATTTGCGATATGGACTCTTGTCGAAGGATGTCTCGAACAATGATGACAATTTTTAATTGTAGACCTGCATGTTCGACCAAATGCTCTTCCATGTTTATTGAACCAATCGAAATTGGCCCAAAAAGCATAGCATGGATTGCAACTTATTGAAGCTTCGATTTCATAACACGGCCCAACATTATTATAATTTTTTCTAAAGTGCTTTGATGTATGGTAAAAAGCAGCTGAACGTACTTCTATAGTACTTTGTATTCCATGAAGAAATGAACAAGCTGCTAAGAAGGGGATCAAAAAACATATTTTAGACGTAACTTTTATCATAATAAGGAGAAAAGGGGGAATTCAAAATGGGGTTACAATATTTTTTATAATATTGAAAAGCGAGATTTAAAGCAATGTATTCAATAATTAATAGTTTTGTCAATAAAATTTATTAATTATTTATTCGAGAGAAGTATTTTTTCATCATACCAATTTCCATTTTAAATTGGGAATTGGTATTAGACTTCTGCATAAGCTAATCTTTTTTTTCTTATTGCTTCAAGAAGAATATTTAAAACTGGGAATAAATCAGGATAACAGGGTGGAAGGCTTTAAATTTTTTAAATACTGCCAGCTATAAATTCCCGTACTATGGCCGTCGCTAAATTTAAGCTTAATGGCATAGTTGCCTATAAAGTCCCATGATAGGATTTGAACATTTGGAAAATTTTTTGGACCTTGCCCGCCGTATTGATTGCCAAAAATATCTTTTTCTCCTATATTTTGAGCACTTGGAGAAGCTGTTCGTAGAAATTCGGATTCAAAATAATTTTCAGAATTATCATTCCAAAGAATGGATAGAGTAGAACCAATGAGTTCGATTTTCGTTGGGAAAATCATTTCAATACCATAATATCCACTCTGCGATCTTGCCAAGCGTCTTCCACGCTTAGACCAGCTTTTGCGTCCAATGATCCTTTGGAAAGAGTTCTTATATTCATCGGATTTACACCAAGCATTGATAGATAAGACTTCACAGCATTGGCACGTCGATCACCTAATGAGGAATTATATTCTTCAGTACCATGCCAGTCACATCTTCCAATTACAAGAAAAGAGGCGATAGGATTTTGCTTGAATGCATCGGCTACCTGAATGAGTTTATTGCGTTCTTCCGGTCTAATATCTATATGATCATAGGAAAAGTAAATAGAAAGTAGAGGAGCTTGAGTAATGTAGCCATTAATTAAAGTGCCTGAAAAACAATCTTCGGCTCTTAATGATAACCCTTGCTCGCTATAACTATCATTGGGATCTATCCAATTGGGTCTCAATTCATGCCTGTTCTCTAAAATAGTGTCGGCAGGTGTTGGATCATATTGATTTGCGCAACCTGAGAATAAAGTGGCTATAAAAGCTAAGATGACTGTGATTTTGATAAAGTGTGACATACTGGGTTGATAAAGATAGAATTTCCTAATTAATGGCGGGATAGACGGGACTCGAACCCGCGACCCCCAGCGTGACAGGCTGGTGTTCTAACCAACTGAACTACTACCCCGTTAGAATGGTGTTCATAGTCCTATAAAAATATTAATTTGTCAAGCAGCTAAATAAATTTTTTTGAGATTTTAAAAAACATTCTTGAAAATTACTTGTAAATAACTTCCTCTGATATAAAGCCAAATGGAAAAGTCCGAACAAGAAGAAATAGCCTTAGGAAGCTTGAGCGAGCCTATTGATGGTTTTTTGGCCTATATTGACCTTGAAAAAGGGCAGGCAAAGAATACTGTTGAAAGTTATTTTCAAGATCTGAAGCAATGTGCCCTTTTTTTGATGAGTTTAGGAATAGACAATTGGAATTGGGTTCAAATGGAGCATATTTCGCTTTGGCTTAGTAAGTTGACGGTTGAAAATTACTCAACCAAAAGTATTTCTCGAAAATTATCTGTTCTTAGAATGATGGCTAAGTATTTAATTCAAGAAAATATTCGTAAGGACAATTTTGTTGAACTACTCGTTTTGCCAAAACTTGTTCGAAAATTACCCCATACATTAGTTGCCGAAGATCTTGTAAAACTCATTGAAAGTCCTGATCTAACCAGTGTTCAGGGGATAAGAGATCGTGCTATTATTGAAATTTTATATAGTAGCGGTTTGCGTGTATCGGAATTGTGCGCTTTGACTTTACAATCCATTGATGTTGATCAAGGTTTTTTGCGTATATTTGGAAAAGGCAGTAAAGAACGCATTGTGCCAATAGGCGGGCAAGCATTGTGCGCTTTGAAGAATTATTTACTAGAATCCAGACCAAAATTAGTGAAAAAGAAAACAGGAAGTGGACTATTTATCAGTCAATTAGGAAGCTCCATTTCAAGAAAAACCGTTTGGCTGATGCTGAAAAATTATGCCGCAACATTAGGACTTGAGGAGATTGTGAAGCCGCATCTTTTAAGGCATACATTTGCAACCCATTTACTCCAAAATGGAGCAGATCTACGGTCAATACAAGAAATGTTAGGTCATGCCGATATTTCAACAACTGAAATATATACTACCGTTGATGCTAATTTATTAATAAATGAACATAGAACTTATCATCCTCGAAAAAATCAGATAAAAGTTGAAATTAATTAATAAATGACATAGCTTAAAACTATGGGAAATATTAAATCAACAGGAAGTGAACCACATTTTACAAAATTTCAAAAAGGCGTAGAAAAAGAAGTTAAAGGGACAGCGAGTTCGCAAGAAACAAAGGCTTCAAGTGAAGCTACTTCAAATGTAGCTATACTAGAAAATGCTGAAACTGCTCGAAAGTACTTCTTACAAAAATTTGGCAAGGAATTTGGCCCCCAGATTGCAAAAGCTTTAGACGATCTTAAAAAAGAGGGTAAATATCTTACTTATGAAGCAGTGAAGGCAATAATGGAAGGAATTTTATCAAAAGATAAAGCAGGTCTTGAAAAGCATAAGGACGCGATCAATGAAGTCGCAGATTGGTTTCCTCATGAAATTGACGTTCCCCCCGGAAAACAACCTGGTGCTGATTACGATCCTTTCGCTTCTGAAAAGGTTCAAGCAGCAATGAGGAAGGAATTACGCAAAAGCACTGAAAAGATGGAAGAAAAAATCGATGAAGCTGATAAAAAGCGTGATTTGGAACGGAAAAAAGAACTTGAAAAAAGCCCCAAAAAAGAAAGTTCTGCAAGAGAACGAGGTAAACGCTTCTTAGAGCCAAAGAAAAAAGTTTAAGAAATTAAACTTCCAGCCAGCCAAATGATTAAAAGTTGAACAAGGCCTAAAATAAATCCGAGAATACCGCCTAGCCATTCTATCATTTTAAATTCCCTACGGGCAGTTTCCATAATCATCGATTCCAGTCTATCTAAATCAAATTCATTAATTTTTTCTTCGATAATTCGCTTAACATGAACTTGCTTTTCCATTTCAATAGCAAGTTTATCCATGAGAGGTTGTGCTTCCTCCTCAATAGCTTCTAGAGTCATTTTTTCAAGCATCTCTAAGGAAGAACTGGTTATAAAATTGCCCAGAAAAGGAATGCTTTTCAATTTTTTAGCCAAGCTATCATGAACGAGACGTGTGGCAAGTTCTTTTAAGTAAGGATGGAGATTGATTTGCTTAAGTTCATGTTGAATTGTGTGAGAACTAAGAATATCGCGTTCAATAATTTCTGCTATAGTGCTCGCAATTTGCGTACGTCTTCTAGGAATTAATCCTTGCCACTTCAGACCTAAAAAATGAAAAGTTCTTTTAGGCCTAAACAGCATTTTGATGGCAATCCAATTAGTTCCCCAGCCAATTAAACCAGTAATTGTTGGAATCAATATTAATGTTAAATAAAACATAGAATAAAGCAAACAGACTAATGTATCTGAGGTCGCAATGGATTAGGCCAATCGATATGGAAAAAAGAACCACGAGGTTGGTCTACACGTTCATAAGTATGTGCTCCAAAATAATCCCGCTGTGCTTGGAGAAGATTTTGTGGTAAACGTTCGGTCCGATAGGCATCGTAATACGAGATTGCTGAAGTGAACGTAGGTATGGGAATGCCTTCTCGAATGGCAAGAGCCACGACATGGCGCCAATTAGATTGAGCGTCTTCAATAGTTTGTTGGAAGTAAGGATCGAGAAGTAAATTTGCCAATTCAGGATTACTTTTGTAAGCATTTGTTATTTTTTGCAAGAAGGCTGCTCTTATGATACATCCTCCACGCCAAATTTGGGCAATTTCACCAAAATTAAAAGTCCAGTTATAGTCCACTTGAGCTTGGCGCATCAATTGAAAACCTTGAGCATAAGAACAGATTTTCGAACAATATAAGGCATCGTGAATAGTACGAAGAAGAACATCCTTGTGAACAGGAGGAGTTTTTTTCGGTCCACTTAAAATTTTTGAGGCTGCTATACGTTCTTCCTTTATAGCACTCATAAACCGTGCAAAAACCGCTTCTGCAATCGTTTCTGCAGGGACGCCCATATCAAGTGCATTAATAGAAGTCCATTTTCCAGTACCCTTTTGCCCTGCTACATCAAGCACAACGTCAACGAAAGGTTGACCAGTGATTGGGTCTTTTTGTTTTAAAATATCTGCAGTGATTTCAATGAGAAACGAATCTAGAATGCCCTTATTCCAATTTTCAAAAACTTCGCCCATTTCATATGGGGTCATTTGAAGTAAATTTTTCATCAAATGATAGGCTTCGCAAATCATTTGCATATCAGCATATTCAATACCATTGTGGACCATTTTGACGTAATGGCCTGCACCATTTTCCCCGATATAAGCGGTACAAGGAACACCTCCTTTTATCGGATGACCCGGTTTGGCGCCTTGGAGGGGTTTTCCTGTTAGAGGATCTACTTTAGCTGCGATAGCTTCCCAAATAGGTTTTAATTCTTTCCAGGAATTAAAATCACCTCCGGGCATTAATGAAGGACCAAAACGCGCACCTTCTTCTCCGCCAGAAACCCCTGAACCAATAAATTTTAGATGACGTTCATTCAGCATTTTTTCACGCCTAATTGTATCCGTCCAAAGCGCATTGCCACCATCAATAATAATGTCGTCTTTATCCAATAAGGGAACTAATTCGTCAATAACTGCATCAGTACTTTTGCCAGCTTGAACAAGGATGATAATTTTACGAGGTCGCTTAATGGAGCGAACAAAATCTTCTAGCTTAGCTTTTCCCAAGATTTTACCAGGAGTATCTGGATGTTCTGCTACAAAAGCCTCCATCTTAGAAGTAGTTCGATTATAAACTGATATCTGAAAACCATGATCTGCAATGTTTAGAGCCAAATTTTGGCCCATTACTGCTAAACCGATCAGACCAATATCCGAAAGTTTTTTGTCATCCATAAATATAAAATATAATTAATAAAAATGTGATATATGATATTCATTTGTCGATCCTAACTTAAAAGTCAAGTGAATCTGGCTATTGAAAGGAAAGTGGATAAATAATTTCTCTTTCTTGAACTGAGATTTTGTATCAATAAACTGAAATCGTACTTGCAAAAAAGCTATTTCTCAATCTTTATTAGCAATATGGAGTTAATTAACTATGTACCAGTTTTAATACAAATTTTATTAGCGGTTGGTCTGGCTGTAATAATTTTAGGATCAAGTTATATATTTGGACAGCGTGCTAGTAAAAATAAAATTAAGGACGCCGCTTACGAATGCGGATTGCTCACTGAAGGGACCTCTCATCCGCAATTTTCAGTGAAGTTTTATGTCACTGCTATGTTGTTTATTGTATTTGATATTGAAGTTGTTTTCCTTGTGCCATGGGCATTAATCTACCGAGAATTCCTTGCCGCACAGATACCCATTCTACTTCCTATTCTCTTTTTTCTTTTAGTATTAGTTGTAGGTCTGATCTATGAGCTCAAAAAGGGAGCTTTAAAATGGGAAAAATAATTTAATAAATTTTTTATGTATTTAGACCGATATTTAGCCGAGAACAGGATTATCGATATCAAGAGTAAGACTTTTGACGAAGCTATTGAAGAATTACTCCGAGTTTGTAATTTGAAGGTTGAAAATCATTTGATCAAAGAAGAATTACAAAAATCTATTATTGAACGGGAAAAGAATATGACGACCTATTTAGGACACGGAATTGCTTTGCCGCATCTGCGAGTTTCTATGAAACGTCCGTATATCTTTGCGATAGGACGCTGTCCTAAAGGTCTTGAATTTCAGGGTATGGATGAGTATCGAGAGTTACGTCTAATTTTTCTTTTATTAGCTGGAGAAAAAGAGAAAAATTATTTGACCGTATTATCGACAATGGCAAGGATTTTTCAAAATCAAGATCTCATTCAAAATTTGGTCAATACTCCAAACATGAAAGAATTTCGTGGCAAAATTAAAAAAGCTTTCAGTGGCACGATTTCCATCGATAAATCTAATAGTAACAAATTTAATCGTCTGATTCTAAAAGAATCTGCCAAAATTGCAAAAGGAGCCAATTGCACTCGAGCCATGGTTTTTGCAGATACTTTTTCAGCAGGACTGGACCTTACTGGACTTGGTAGTTTGAAAACTGTATTAGTCACCCAATCCGCTTCGGATTATTTTCAAGAAGGTGGGGCTGTGGATTCAATTATAGCTGTTAGGTCCTTTTCTAAAAATAGACTTTCCCAAATGAGAAGTGCCGTTCTTATAGGTCTTTCTCGCGGAATACTCAATTTTAATGATAAACTCTGTTGTATCGCAGGAAATCCCAATAGTAACCAGTTTGATACCGTAGTTGTTATAGACATAGCAAAAGAATTTCAGATAATTTTTAACCACCACTCCGACATGCTTCCAAGTTCCGTAAAACCAGAAGTTTTGGAACGCGCACTAGCCATTGCTACCGAACTTGCTGTTGAGGGTAGGGAAGGCAAACCCATTGGATGCCTCTTTGTAATTGGCGATGCCAAAGCCCTGAAACCCTTTACAAAACCCTTAGTTCTCAACCCCTTTTATGGCTATAAAGACGAAGATCGTAATATCTTGAACCCCTTTATGGATGAAACCGTAAAAGAATTTTCCACAATCGATGGTGCTTTTATTATTCGAGGCGACGGTGTTTTGGATTCTGCTGGAACGCTTATTTATGCACCCGATTTTGCCTATGAATTACCCGGTGGGCTAGGGTCCCGCCATGCCGCTGCAGCCGCCATATCAAAGGCAACTGATTGTATTAGTATTACCGTTTCTGCCAGTACTAGACAGGTTACTATCTTTAGACGAGGACAAATGCTTCCATTAATATAAAAAAATATGGTTTTTTTTGTTGTCTTAAGAAAAATTTCTTTTACAGTATATAAAATAACATAAATTAGAATCATGCCACAAGAACATATCATTTTGGAATGCACAGAAGCTCGTAAAGAAGGTAAACCACCTTCACGCTATATGTCTACACGTAATAAGAAAAATCCTAATACTGCAGAACGTCTTGAAAAAAAGAAATATAATAAGCATTTGAAAAGACATACCCTTCATAAAGAAATTAAGAAGTAGGTCCCTGTGTTGTAAGTAAGATTTTTGTCGGTTCTCAGTTAGTCCAACAAAACTGAGAAGTACTCTATGCTTAGAGTTTTAATTTTTGACGCCCCTAGAGAGCAAAAGAGTTGGTTTCGAAAGAGGTCTATTGGAAATTGGTATAATTTCTTTGACTTATAAAACTTTTTGTGTATCTTCTTGTCATACATAAAACTTATAAAAAAAATGAATATACTCTCTCCGGTAAACACTAAAATAGATAATTTCTTAAATACAATGAATCCTAATGAAAGGATCTTCTCTAATCGTACGATTAAAATAGGGATTCCATCAGTCCTTGGAGGCATCGCGTTTGGAATAATTACTTATAATAATTACGATTTATTATCAAATGCCACAAAAGGCTTATTGGCTAGAACAATTGGCGAAAATTCTTCAATACCTGCCACGATTATTCGGACTTTTACGATTATTTGGACTAAATTTAACACCTTTATACAGGCTTGGTTGCGTCCTATAATTAAGCTTATCGTGAATTTTTTCTCCAAGACTTATTATGATTTGCAAATAGCTTTTATTCAATTATGCATGCAAATATTCGGTAAAACGAAATTATTAAATTTAATAGACTCTCGGATTGTTTCTAAAGCTCATACATTATATAATGATCCTAAATTCAATATCTTCGGGCCAATTGTAACTCTTGTATCGACTGCTACTTATGGTTTAGGACTTTTTATCATGTTATATGGAGCTTTATTGGTGTGCCACGAAGCCTCTTTATTTATTAGGAAAGTGTGTTCATCTAATAATAAATTTCTTAAATTGAAATTTTTAATTGGAGCTTTTTGTAATACACGATCAGGAGTGACAGGAAAATTACTTAAATTACCTAATGAGATTTTAGATGAAATAATTATAAGTCGTCCATGGAAAGCACTGACAACCCTATCAAATCAAACATCTTTCTCGAATATTCACTTAAAAGACATGCTTTATTTGGCTGGTTATCCTTGGGATATGTTTTATGATATTAAAGTAGAGACAAATACAAATCTCCTCGGAGATAGAATTACTACTACTTCATATACTTTCAAATATCCGTCATTGTGGATAGGCGTAGATGATGTAGAACCTCTTTGGAGGGTACTTTACTATTTGGGTGAATTTCCTGAATTGTATAAAGGCAATAACAAGTTGCCTGATGAAATCCTGGATACAATTCTTTCTTTAAAAGACCCTAGACTCGTGCTCAAAGTTCTTTGCACTAATACGCACTTATGGCAAGGAGCTGACAAATTAGAGCCTGACATACTTTTACAATTCCTAACGCATCCCCAATTTGATCTCATTCATAAAAAAATGACAGATTGGTTATCTTTAAAAGGTTCTTATAAACTTCAAAAAAATGAAATACATCAAATCTTCAATTTGGGAAATTCTTTTGATTGGACGAAATTTATTTTCCAAAAAATAACAAATATTTACGAAGCAGAACAAATGGAACGTTCAAAGACTGGCTTCCAAGGTCCATTTCTGAATATTAAAAAACTTTTCAATGACTGCGATATGGATAAATGGAATATGCTTCCATGTCGCTCAGGAAATATTTCTCAAGATGATTGGAATGAACTTAATTTAGTGATTTTACCCACAATCCTACAAAAAATTTATCCAACAGATTATGATACTAAAATTCCTAGTTTACAGAGATTGTGTGGTAAATGCTTAGGATCAAAAGATGCAGGAACTCCCGTTGGAGTACAATCTATTATACATCAAATTGCCAGTGTTTTTGATTATCTTGCTGGTATTACTGTAGAATTAGAGAGTATCAAAACAGATTACGCGAAAGATCAATCTCTTAGAGAAATTAAAGCAATAATTGAAATCTTGGCAATTGATGAAAAAATTTGTCCAGATGGTGCTATTGTGGCACTAAATCTGGCAGAAAATCAAATCAAGATGTTCCATGCATCACAATATATGGGCAATATACTTGCCAACCTTTTTAAGCTTAATAGCATACAAGCAGTATTATTAAATCAAAATTATGGGGAAAATGCGGAAGGTTTTCTATACTATGTCATTAAATTTAATGAATGCCTTGGACTTGGCCGTCCTATTTCAACGATGTTACACGAACGATTTGCTCAAAAGCAGCCCTTAGGCCAAGCTATGAATAAATTAATAACAGCATTTACTGAAGATAATTTAATAGAATATGCAGCAAATTTAAATATATTCAAAATGCGATTTGAAGGTGAAGCTAAAAGTAAATTGCAAGAAATAGTGCCAGTAATACAACAATTAATGGACGAGGTCTATGGCATCGAAGGCATGGCTTTGAATGAAAAAAAGCAGCTAATTGATAAAATTCAAGCTTTGGGAATAAAATTGGAAGAAATAGAAATTCGTCAAATCTACGACAAACCTAACAACGATCTTTCTGATCACTTAATGCGACATCTCGATAACAAACGGGTACGCATTGAACACGATTTCTATAAACAAAAAGCAACAGAAGTATTCATAAAATCTGGCTTTTTACAAACTAAGTTGTCAACTTGAAATCGGGTCAAGCATGTTTAGTTTCCATTTGCTTACCTCACAATGATACAATAACAGTTGCATTTTTTTCTTAAAAAAAGTTAAATTAGGTTATAATAGTCATGGTTGGAAAAATGTTTTTAAATATAGTCATTACTGGATGTTTGCTATTTTTATGTGGGTGTAATAAAAATGGCGATGGAACTATTTTAGAAAAAGATGATGACAAGTTTCAAGCCGGACAAAGATATTACCGTGCAGGTCGTTATCAAGAATCGATGTCTATTTTTTTGAATATTATTGAAAGTCGCCGCGATGCCCCTCAATCCCATCTTGAGGTTGGTCGCCTTTATTTAGAGCATTTTAATGATCCTTTGGCTGCGATTTACCATTTTAAAAAATTTTTGGAAGCTAAGCCAGATGTCGAGCAATCTGTAATTGTCCGGCAAATGATTGAGAGAGCAAAAAAAAGTTTTGCCCAGACCCTTCCCGGCCGTCCCTTTGATGACGATACTACACGGCTCGATCTGATGGATCTATTAAAACAGGTCCAAGAAGAGAATTTGGCACTTAAAAAGCGAATAGCTCAAATGCCTCAACGCAAGCAGACGACTCTTAATGCTAGTCAAGTAAAAGGAAATGCTTCCACTACTGTGAATCTCTTTGCTCCTGGAGTTAATAAGATAAAACAAAAACAAGAACCTGTAAAGTTTAATGAGTATACAGTTCTTACAGGCGATACGCTTTCTAAAATTAGTGGAAAAGTCTATGGTTCTGCTGCGCAATGGGAACTCATTTATAAAGCCAATTCAGATAACTTAAAATCTCCGAAAGACCTTAAGGTGGGCCAAGTTTTAAAAATTCCCGTAAGATAAAGATGCAATGTTGCTCAGGCGTATCCATTTACAGAATTTTCGAAATATTAAATTCGCTGCATTAAATTTTGAAGCCCATAGTCAATTTTTCCTTGGGCCCAATGGACAAGGGAAAACAAATCTTTTAGAAGCAATCAGTTTATTGACCGCCTTACGTTCCTTTCGTACCCAAGACATTAAAACTTTAATTCAACACGGAACGTCAGAAACACAGCTTTTCTTTGGCATCGATCACCCAATAGAAGGGGATATGGAAATACTTCTTAAATTAAAATCCCAAGAAAAAGAACTTTTTGTCAATGACAATAAAATCAACAAATTTTCCGAATTTATTGGAAAAATACCCATCGTGGTCCTTTCTTCAGAAGATATGCAACTTTTAAGAGGCGCTCCCGCTTTGCGAAGGAAATTTTTAGATCTTACCCTGTCGGCTATGGATGGTGATTATTTCAATGACTTACGTCGCTACCACAGAGCTTTATTAGAACGCAATGCCCTTCTGCGCCAAATGGCTTCTAAATCGATGATAGAGCTTTATAATCCTATTTTAGCTCCCTTAGCTTTTAATATTTATCAAAAAAGATCAAAAAATATTGAATTACTGCGTTTGTATTTAACAGAATCCTATTCCTCTCTAGTCCAAGAAGTCGAAGAGCCTGAGATTATTTACCGTCCAGACTGTATACTGCATTCAAAAGACGATTTTTTAGAAATCCTTTCCAAAGGATTTGACCGAGATGCTTCATTTAAATCCACTCAAAATGGTCCTCAGCGCGATGACTTAGAATTTAAATTAAAATCCAAAGGAGCCAGGCAATATGGTTCTGAAGGGCAGCAACGCGGTTTGGTCATTGCACTTCGTCTAGCACAAATAAGATATTTTAATGAATATTCCGGGTTAAAACCAATAATCCTGGCTGATGATATTCTCGGTCAACTCGATCCCCTACGCAGCAATGCCTTTTGGAAAACTTTAGATCCTAGTTTCCAAGTCATTGCAACAGGCACCACATTACCGGACAAAACAAGCGATCGTGACTGGCAAATATACAATGTTTCCAATGGTAACTTTCTCTTAAATAAGTGAATAAGATACATTTATTAAAAAAATAATAAAACAAAGTTTAACAGAGTGAAATAGGTTGCTTGTTTTTTTAATAAATTTATTATAACAATTGTAGATAGTGAAGAAATCAAACAGAACACTTTGGGCACAAAAGCTCGCAGGAAAGCTGCCAATACCCACACAAAATGGATTATCTGGGATGATAAATCGTAAACCTTTTTCAGGGATTATTTTAGGAATTGACCCAGGTTTGCGGGGAACTGGACTAGCATTATTGGAATTTCGACCCAATCAAACGCCTATTTTGCATCAAAGTACAACTATTATTTTAAAAAGTTCTTTAAGCATGCCAGAATGTTTAGGTGCTATCCATAAAGCCATAACTGACATCCTTAATCAAGCTGAAGTACGACATGTAGCAATCGAACAAACAATTTATGTTCAAAATTTTCAAACAGCCCAACTTCTAGGCGCTGCTCGCGGTGCTGCTATAGCGGCTGTAGCCATTCATAATATTCCGATTTTCGAATATCCTCCTCTTAGAATTAAGCAAGCAGTAGTTGGCTTTGGCAGAGCAAGTAAAGAACAAATGATAGGTATGGTTAGACAGCATTTAAATCATAATACTAAGTTGCCAGCTGATGAAGCAGATGCCGTGAGCACAGCACTTTGCCATGCTTTTACCTGGATGTAAATTTTTTAGAATTTATTTTTCGCTTTCCTTTTTTTGTGACTGGATGTCTCTATGCGTTCTTTGTATCGCGATTATTTGATGTAGAACTGCGCCTGCCTGTTCAGGGTTTTTTAATCTAAATAACGTTGTTTCTACAACATCAGGATTTACATCTTCCATTATGGCAGCTTTTCCCATTAGATTTATTATCGGATTACGTTTTTCATCATTTAATATTTTATTAAATTCATTATATTTTAAATTTATTAGAACAGGATAATGTTTAATTAACTCGATAATTTCTAGAGGCTTATCTGAAATTAATATTCTCTTCAAAATCTTAGGATCCAAAACCAAAATTTTTGCGTCCAGAGCATTTAATATCTCTACTGGTTTTTTAAAAGCTACTATCATTTGAAATGTTTCATGTTCCATGTCCCTTAAATTTTCATTTTCCAATACCGCTTTCATAACCCCTACAGGATCCACAGAAGACAATATTATTTTTAATATTTTTATATCTTTCAATAATTCAGGATGTTCATTAAGTAATTTAAAAACTCCTTCCACATCTCGGGGCATTACTTGGTCCAGAACAAGATTGATTATAGCAATATTGTTTGAGGTTAATAAAAATTGACTTATTTGCTTTAATCCTTCTGGGTGGATCCCTTTCAGCTTATTGCCAGTTGTGTCTACAAGAAAATTTTTCATTTCCAAATTGGCTTCATCAGTCCTTTTTCCCTTTTGAAAGTCTTTTATCATTTTAGTATCTCTATCTGTTAAAGCAATAGTCTTACCTCGTGCTAAACCGGCAGCTTTCTGAGCTTTTTCATAAATTTCAGGTCTAGCTGGAGAAGGTTTTTTTGCTTCTGTACCCCGAACTTGTCCTTGTTGTGGTTCTTTGCCTTTTATTGGTTTCATAATTTTAAAATAGTTAGTTTTTTTAATTTTAATTTAATATACATTTAAATTTTGTTTTTAGCAAATATTCTAATATTTATATAAATATAAAATTATAATATTTATTATTATTACTTTATGAAAGGTGAAATAATATTATCAATATCTACTAATATTAATGTAAGTATATGATTATAGGATGCTTATGAAATATTACATAAGTTTTATATCCACATTAGAGATAAAATGTTGAATTATTAAAATACTTAATATTTCCTAAAATCTTAAGGATCTTTACGTTTAATCAAAATTAATGGCTTTTTTAACACTACCACTTTCATCCTGAAGATATTTTAGTTTTTTGAGAGAAGTAGGGAAATTAAACTTGGCCCCTTCCAAAATATCACCGAAGATAAGAGTAGTAAGTTCAGGAAGATCATCTGGGAAATTAATGACAGATTCGCTTCCGATTTCTCCAAATTCGAGTTTACTGAGCTTTGGAAGTGAAAGTGGGAGATTTACCTTCATATAAAAATCCCCAAAAGAACATAGGACCAGTTTAGGTAGAGCTTCAGGGAATAGAATAGGTTGACGCAATGAAATCATATTAAATGCAAGGGTCGTAAGTTTAGGAAGAAAGCTAGGGAATATAATTGAACATTCCTTGCCAACGGAAATATCACCAAAAGAAAGCATTTTAAGTTGAGGTAAAGCCTCTGGTAAGTAAAGTTCCAAAGAAGTACAATTGATACTCTCAAAAGAAAGTGTTTTCATTTTGGGATAATCTTTTGAAAAATTGACTGAGACCTCTCCAAGAAATTTTCCAAAAGAAATCATAGAAATTTCTGGTAGTGAGGGTAATTTGAAATCAACATTACACAAATCACCGAAGGAAATTTTGCTTAGTTTAGAAATAAAACTTTTATTTTGAAATATCTCATTAATAATAAGAACTGTCTTATCATTCATCCCAACTGATTCTAAATCCAATCCTACTATTTGATTAATAAGTATTTCGTTACCCTCTTTTAAAAGAAATTTTCTAAAAAACTTTAGTTCCCTAGGATTCTTAATTTCGACAATGAGTTTTAATTTGTCTTGCGGAATTGAGCTTAATACAGTATCCGATTCAAACAAATCCTCTAGAGCTATTTTAACTTCTACTTGCGCATTTTCTGCAGCAAAATCAAATTTTTCTTCAATAGACTGATCAATCTCAGGGTGTATGCTTGAAAAGTTAAAGGGAATGACGGCTTTGCTTGATAGAAGACTATATTCGCCAGCAATCATTATTGAAGATACAAATTGGTTTGATTGCTTTGAAACAAGTCGCAAAGCAAGAATTGTGTGCAACTTACGAAAAATTTGAAGAAGAATATCGGGAGGGAAATTGAGTAAACGTTCCCAGATAGATTTATTTACATTTGGAATGGTTAAGCTATTATGTGCCTCTTGATTAGCGCTACGTGGTTCAGAGTTCAATGTTTCCAATGAAACCCGAGATGAGCTTTCTGAGACTTGAATGGTTGGTTTTTCATTATTTTTTGTTTTGGTTGATTTTGGTAGTGGTTCCATAATAATATAATTAAATTTAGTTAAATATAAATTATTAGTTTACTATTATCAAATATAAATTATTTTATTTTATAAAAATTATAAAATTATTTAACCATCCATCAAAATTCATTCAGACTAAATTAATGTTTTATACCTACAATTTGACAAAAATGCCAGGTCGAGTAAACCCCTTCTTGGAAAGAAAATTCCTTATCATAATCTCTTATTATTTTTTTCAAATAACTCCCACAGATAGAGTTCTTTAAACATGTCCCCGTCTGTTTTAGATTTTTGAGTAAATCCAATCCGCTACGAAATTTATAGCATTTCACGAGGTCACGGCAAAGATGCACTTCTAATCCGGCATTTTTGAAAATCTGCTCCCATTGCGAACGCGTTTGCCATTGGATTCTATTTTCTAATGAAATTAATTGACGTAACTCCCAAAGTGTCTGATCTATAAAGAAAAGAGCATGAATAGTTCCCCCAATAGATAGGTTTTTTGCCCAATTTGCAATGACTAACCGAGGATCGGGTGCCCATTGCAGTAAGCTTGAAGAGAAAATATGTCCAAAGTTAGGACTTGCATTCCATGCATCCATGAATTGCCAATCAACTTTTGGGACTTGTCTTCTGCCTTCGATTATCATCCGCGCTGAACTATCCGTCGCCAAAATAGGACCCCTATTTTTTTCTAGTAAATGCTTTGTTAATAATCCAGTACCGGCACCGAGTTCAATGATAGATTGATTTTTAAAAGGTATAATATCCAAAAAAGGTATGGCCCAGTCGATTAGATCTTTCTGAATAAATGCATTTTCACTATAACTATGTGCAAAGTCGTCAAATTGCATATTCTTAAAATGAATTCGAAAGTTCAGGTAAAAAAGATTTCAGCTCATGATTTGCCCCTTTGATTATTTTCAAGCTATTAAAGTTACGTTCAAAAAACTTTTGATTCACCAAAGGATCTTCGCTTCCCAAAAGTATCCTATTACTATCATCATAAATTTTAACTACAAATTCCTTACTTTGAATCAGCATCTCAATTCCCCAGCAAAGCTCGCGAAGCGGGTAGGGCAGTTCTTTGATATCTTCCATAGCTAAATATGCTCGCATATAAAAATCTTCAATGGAATGAATTGGATCCAGTTTTAGCTTCCTTAATAAAAATTTTAATTGTGTTTCCTTTACAGTTGTTGCTTCTTCTATATTTAAAAATGGAGCAATATAATATTTCTTTGCTCTTATTGAAATAATTTCTTTCTCAAAAAGTAATAAAGTTGCCCCCAATGAATACCCTATAATTATATCAAAATTGGGATTTTTTATAAATTTAATATAATTTTTATTGGGATAAATAAAACTATGATTATATTTGTGGGAATTAACTTTAGAAAACGCAGTTTCTACTTGGTTTTTTATATATTCTATTGGAATAGCCCAACCCCCTATCCATAATATATTCATAGATCTAATGTATTGATGATTTTTTGACTAATTTCTTTAGCATCGATATCCTTATGCAAAGAGAGTCTTAAACGACTCGTTCCCACAGGCACACTAGGCGGACGAATAGCTCCAACGAGTATACCTTCATCAAGTAATTTTCCCTGCGCACGCATCGCAGCATCATTGCTTTTTAAAATAATGGGTAAAATAGGTGATTCATTAACAAGAATTTCAGGGAAATGAGTACGTAATAGGCTTTTAAGTAAAATCGCTTTTTCATGCCATAGAGGCTGTTCTTTGTAGAGATTTTCTTTGATTAATTTTGCAGCACAGTGTGCAGCAGCGATGCAAGAGGGCGCAGGATAGGTCGAATAAATAAAGTCTTTTGCATAATTAATCAATGTTTGTTTAATTGTAGTATCATGAAACAAACTCACGGCACCTTGGCTTGCTAACGATTTGCCTAAAGTGCCAATTAATATATCGACTTCTTTTGTCACTGCAAATTTTGCAGCCAATCCATCACCACGGGGCCCATACCAGCCTAGCGCATGAGCTTCATCCAGAACCCATATAAACGGAAATTGCTGTTTTAATTCTCCTATAGCCTTCAAATCTGGATAATCCCCATCCATACTGAAAAGCGATTCAGTGACTACCCAAATTAGGCGATCTTTTCTAAAATGTTTTTTCAGCAAGTCTTCTAAATGATTGATATCATTATGCTTATAACGAATCAATTGGGCTCCACTTGCCTTTACCCCGATGACAGTGCTGCCATGACTGAGTCTATCAGCTAAAACTAAATCTGTATTTGTGAGTAATGTTTCAAGAATACTCCTATTAGCACAAAATCCCGATGCCCAGATTAGGCATTCTGAGAATCCAAGCCATTGACATAGCGTTTCTTCAAACTCACGATGAATTTCAAAATAACTTGCCACTACAGGCGATCCCGAAGTTGAGGTCCCATATTTATAGGCTGCTTCTTGTGCTGCATGAATCACTCTTGCATCTTTCGCAAGATTTAAATAGTCATTACTTGCAAGATTAATTAATTTCGGATTTTGTATATCAACTATTTTTAATGTTCGTAATGCATTCGCCTTTTGAGTTGTTTCTATTTTTTTTGATAGTCGTAAATTAAGTAAATCCTGCATATTTATTACTCATTAAAAAAAGGTGCATAGCAAAAGTCCGGTTCCAATTGATTGAAACCATGATGTCCCCATATGGGTTGTTTTAAGAGACGCAATTCTTTAAAATTGGAACCTGTTGCTAATGGATCTCTAGGTTTAAGATCATTAAACCACAGACCCAAATTAAATCCTTTAGGAATATAGGATAAAACCAATCTACTTTGGTTAATGGCACCCAATCGATTTTCAACAACAATAACTATATAATCTACCTTGAGCTCCACGACTAGCTCACGCCCATCTTTGCCTTCCATATCTAATGGAACTGCAACTCCCCCAGCGGCTTCGATCAAACGCCACTGCGTTTGTGGAAGTCTGTTTATTTCGTTTATAATATTCTCAAATATCAGTTTTTTGCCTTCCAATTCTGCAGCACTTACAGGGGCTAAAGGAGCTGAAAAAGAATTTAAAGTCAAACCACTCACATATTCTCGATTTGAATCTTTCAGAATGCATTCAATGTCACCTTCTTCGGTAGTTGCAGTACTTCTTTTAACTCCTGTTTCTACTGCTTTGATGACTTGGACCTGTTTTTTTTCCAAACTCAATTTTCTAGCAATATATCCGGTAATCCAAGTTTTGCCAATACCGGTATCATGGCCTGTAATGAATATTGTTTTCATTTCTTTTGATTAGAGCATACCGAGCTTTCCCAACATTTCTTTGTCATCCTCAAATCGCGGGTTATCTGTGGTCAATATTTTTTCATCAATCAAGATACTATTCGCCCCTGCCAGAAAACATAGCGCTTGCATTTCCTGGCTCATTTCCCCACGCCCAGCTGCCAGAACTATCATCGTTGTAGGAATTGCTATGCGCGTCGTTGCGACGAATTTTACGAATTCAATCGAATCGACAAACGGTCTTTCACCCAGCGGAGTTCCTTTAACCCTTACAAGCGCATTGATTGGGACTGCTTCAGGCAAAGGGTCTAATTGAGAGAGCTGTAGTAAGAGTTTTAGTCTATCCTCAAGACTTTCACCCATTCCTAAAATACCTCCACAACAAATCTCTAGCCCCGCCTTTTGTATACTCTTTAAAGTATTTAGTCTTTCTTCATAAGTACGCGTTGTAATAATTTTAGAATAAAATTCTTTTGAAGTATCAAGATTATAACTATAACGAGTACAGCCAGCATTTTTCAAGGCTGCTGATTGTTCTGCATCCACATTGCCAAGCCCACAACACACTTGCAGCCCCATGCTGCGAATCTCGGGTATGCTCTGTAAAATCTCTTCAAATATCGCTCCCTTAGGCGCTCGTTTCCACGCTGCTGCTATATTAAATCGTTCTGCACCTAAACTCTTTGCCCGCCTAGCAGCTGTCACAATCTCGGACTTTGTCATCGGTGCTTCTGGCTCAACAAAAGTTTTATAATGCACCGATTGTGGACAATACGCACAATCTTCTGGACATCGACCCGTCTTGATTGATTTTGCTGAACATAAGTGCATTTTTTCGGAATACGCATGTTTCCTGTGCATTTCCTGGGCCTTAGTGATAAGCTCGTTAAAATTAAGATCATAAATCTCTTTTAAATTTTCTAATGTCCAATTCATCTTTATTTTTTATATTCGATTATTAATATATTCGCTAATAGATTTAGATATTTTTTGACAAAAAAACTCCATTTCATCCTTAGAAATAGATAATGGAGGAATTAAAAAAAGAGTATCCTTATAAGCCCGAATTAAAATTCCTTTTGTAAGCGCATATTGCGAAACTTTATATCCAATACGTTCTAACGGTGAAAATCCTTTTTTCTGACTTCCAGGATAAAGATCTATCGCGCACATAAATCCACGTTGTCGTAGCTCCTTGATAAAAGGATGATCTGCGAAATATTGTCTAGTTATCATTCCAAAATCTTCAACACCTTGACTCAGAATGCCTTTCGTAATACGCTCTTCCAATAATTCTATACTTTTTAATGCGACTGCCGTTGCCAGAGCATTTCCACCATAAGTGTGACCATGAATAAAAGTTTTTCCCTCAATAAAGTCGCCTAAAAAGCTCTGATAAATTGTTTCTTTCACCAATGTAGCACCTAGCGGCAAATACCCAGAAGCAATTCCTTTACCCAAACATAGAAAGTCAGGACTGACATTTGCCTCATGAGAGGCTAAAAGACTGCCTGTTCGACCAAATCCTACGAAGACTTCATCTAAAATCAAATGCACATCATAAGCTTTACAAAGTTTTTCCACTTTTTTCAAAAACCCTCTGGGTTGCAGTTTCATTCCATTTCCTGCAACACTTTGAATCGATGCCTCCAGAATGACACAGGCTGTTTCCTCCGCATATTTTTCTAGCAATGCTTCAAGATTTTTTAGACTTTCCGTATCCTCTTCATAATATACTTTCCCAGCATATTCGGAACATTTGGGTGATGGAAAATACAAACAAGGGAAGCACCAAGGTTTAAACCGTCCATGCATTTGGGGTTGATTGCTCACTGCCGTTGCACCGAAACTGAGTCCATGATGGCCTTCATCCAGACTGATTACCTTCATTTTTTGAGGTTTTCCTATTAATTGCCAATATTGGAAGGAAAGTTTTAATGCAGATTCTATGGCAGTTGAACCGTTATTAGTAAAGAAAGAACGCGTAAGTCCTTCAGGAGCAATCGTAGCCAATTTATGCGCTAAACGAAGTCCTGGTTCATGACTACGGCTGACATATGTAGTGTCTGCGAACTTACCTATTTGTTGTAGTAAAACAGCATTGAGTGCAGGATGATTATGCCCATGAACATTTTTCCACATAGAGGCATTGCCATCGAGATATTTATTGCCATGGATGTCATAGAGCCAACATCCTTCTCCCCGTTCGATAATCATTGGATGTTCTAAGTACTCCTTCATCTGAGTCATTAAATTCCATGAATGGCACTGTGCGTAGGTTTGAAGATTATTTTTCTCTTTATCGGTTAACATTGTCAAAAAATAGAACAGATCTTTCCTGAATTGTTAAGCAAAAAATAAAATTAATTAACAATCAGTAATCAATGTTTCGCTTACCAGTGATTTAATTCATGAATTTGACTTTTGTTTTAAATAATATTAAAATTAAAATAGTAATTATTTAATATTAAATATGAAGCGTAGAATAACAGGAGATAGAAATCAGCAACGTTTAATCCCTTCTAAAGTTCCTGAAGAAAAGAAGATTACTCCGAGTCAGGATTCACAGGTTACAAAATCTACAACTACAAAAAAACTTTTTGGCAGGGAAATAGAAATTGCTCCATCGCAGGCCAGACAGGTAGACAAAGCAAAAAGAGATAAAGAAATAAAAGAAAATTTAGCTTATGTGGAACAACTTATTGATCGTTTAACGGATAATCGCGGATACGTGCGTTGGATTGGGGGATCTATTTTGTCTCGTGCTGGTTCCTCTTATATAATGGATACCGATACACAAATGCTCAGAGATGATTACGATGAGTTTAAAAAAGTCTTCGCGCAATATCAAGAAGTAGGCAAAACCATTCCGGAGGATATTTCAAGTAATTTTGAATCAATTGATAGTTTTGGGTCTGTTGTTCCCAGACCAAATCCTGTATATTTGAGTGAAGAACAAGTCAATAGATTGAAGGGCGATGCAAGGGATGGTGCAAAGAGGCAGCAGTTATCTGGACAGCAAGTTTATAGCACAGAAGATCTTATGATAACTGTGGAAGGTGAAGAGGTTAAGGAAAAAGAAAAGTTCAAAAATTTACCATTATCCAGCCAGCCATTGAGTACATTCGAAAGCCCTCAAGACAAGAGTATTGTGTTTTTAACAATTACTCAGTTATGCGATCCCAAAAACGACGCTGTTCAATTTGCACAAGATAATCAGTTTATGTTAAGTCTAAACCTTGAAACGGATGAGGACATCAATAAATTGATCGATTTTATGGAAAATCCCGATAATGCAGAACTTTTAAAGAGTATAAAAGCATTTAGTTTTAAACGAAAATCGGAACCTCCACATACTGGTAAGCAAATGGGAATTAACGTTACAAATCAAAATTGCGAGGAAATCCAAAAAATGCTAGACTTGATGGCATACAAATGTCCAAACATAGCATCCCTATCTTTTGGAGATTTTAATTTTTCATCGCTAACACTCAAGTCAGGATTTGCCAATTTAATTACTTGTTCTTGTGGAGAGATCAATTCAAGTACACTCATGCTTGCAGAATTTCAGGAACTAAGAGATTTTTCTTGTTTAAAGCTACAAGGAGATAGAGATCTCGATGAAGAATCGAAACTGACTTTGTTACATCTTCCTAATTTAAGTAAAGTTTCTGTCGATGATGTCGATAGCTCAAGGGTCACTCTCTCAAGAAATTCGAACTTAAGTGGCCTTTCATTAAGGAATATTGATGAGTCGAGCATTGAAGTCACAGAAAATTTAAATTTGCATGATCTTTCTTTCGGAAATGTAGATCAATCAAGAGTCGAAGTGGCGAGAAATCCAAATTTAATGAATCTTTCTTTAACAAATGTTGATGAAACTAACGTCATTGTTTCAGAAAATCCAAATTTGAGTATTCTTTCTTCAAAAAATGTTGCTTCGGGTTCAAAAGTTCTTGCAGCAAAAAATCCAAATTTAACTCAACTTTCTTTAGGAGCAATCATTGATTCAAGTCTGCGTGTGTCAGAAACTCCAAAATTAAATCAAATTACTCTCGGAGATACGATTGATTCGACTGTCGATGTCTTAGAGGCAAAAGAATCTGTGAGTAGTTCTGTGGGAACTAATCATAATTCAACCATCAATATTCCAGGACTTTTTTAAAATCAAGAAACTGAAGACTAAGAATACACAAATTAATTTTTTATTTATATAGCTTTAGGTTAATTTGACTTTTTTTATTTATAGAATTAATATTATTTATATTAATAAATGATTAAAATAATTAAAAAACAACTTAAAATAAAGTTTAAAAATAAAATTAGTTATGAATATACCAGGAGATAGAAAGCCACAAATTGGTCGTAATGGAGGAAAAAGAACTGAAGAAGCAGTTTCTCAGAATGTTCAAGGTTCTACGCCTAGTGCTGAATCATCTCTATTGCAACGGGAAGCAACAGTTAAGCCATCCAAGGCTAGAAGAACGGATATTCCCAAGAATGAAGTGCATGGATTAGTGGATGAATTGAGAAATGGTAATATTATAGGTAGCCATGCAAAATTTGAAAAATTGAAAGAAATCTTTAAAAAATATGAAATGGTTGGAATAGAATTCCCTAAAGAGATTGTCGTAGATTCAATGGGTTTTGTTTCCCTGAATGAGCAGCAAGCCAATCAATTAAAGGAATTATCTGACTATGGGGATAAAAAATTATTTGAACGTTACGGTCCCTATGGCGAATTTGGAATAGAGGATATTACAAAGAAAGTTGCAAGCGAAAAAGGAGGCGAAGGTTTGCTATCAGTCAGTAAGACTTTGTTAGAATTAAAAGACAGTTCGAAGGAGAAACGTATTGTATTAACAGTGAGTCAATTCTGCGACCCTGAGAACGAAGGGGCTCAATTTGCACGGGGACCTGATGGTAGTATGCATAAGTTACGTATAAAATTTGAAACTGATGATGATTTTTCAAAGATGCTAGACTTTATGCAAAATCAAGATAATAAAGATTTGTTAAATCGTATGGAAGCTTTGGATTTTCAGGATATTACGAATGAGAATGTAGATGAATTTGGAGAATTATACACTTTACTAGCGCCTAATTGCCCGAATCTAGCCTCACTTTCCTTTCGAGGTTTTTATGACTGCGAGGCAGTTCTTGAAGAAGGATTCGCTAATGTACGCTCTTTTTCATGCGAAATTATAAAGAATTCTAATATTGCAATTCGTCTTCCGAATCTAAATGAGTTTTCATGTGGAGAGATTAATAAAACATATCATGACAATGAAGCGTTCTTTTTGATAGATCTTAATCATTTAAGAAAAATTTCTGTGGGTGTTATCAAAGAAACTAATGTTCAAATATTAGATAATGAAAATTTAGAGGAACTTTCCATAGAAAATATCTCCGGTTGTCAGGCGGGCGTTTTTGTAGAAGGAAATTCAAATTTAACCAATCTTTCTTTAGGAAATATAATCGACTCGACTGTCACCGTTTCAGACGTACCGAAACTAAGCCAATATACTCACGGAGATATAGTAAACTCTACTGTCAATATTGAAGGAAAATCGGAAATTTAAGGGAACTAAAGTCCAGAAAAAGATTAGACGTTTAACAATTATACTCGAAATAGCTAGCATCAATGTCTTGATATTTTTATTTTCTTATATAGGCTTTTTTTATCGTATGAAAATAAAAATTCTTAAACAATAAAATAAATTAAAATATGAACCTACGAATACCGCAAACAGGATCTAAAACGCCTAACGATTATGTAAAACCTGAAGACAATCTTGATGGAATTTATGACGATTTAACGGCAGGACTAATCGTTACACAGAGAGAATTAGAGATGGGAAACAAAGTAATACAGCGTAATGTAAATCCTGATGATTTTGTTCTTTCCGGAGTTCGAGAAGAAGATTTAAAACGATTAGCCGAGTTCGATGTAGAAAGATCTTTTGGCTGGGGATTAATCGATGAGCGAATACATCCTGAAATCGTGAAGAAAGTACTCGAGCTAAACCCACTATGGTTGCAAGATTATTATGTGATAAGTCAAAAGTCCGTGTGTTATAGAGAGTCTAAGGCGAAAGTTTGTGAAGCTTTTGCAAAGACGGCTGGATGGCTTATCCCTGAAACTGGAGATGAACTTTTTAAAGATGAAGATGGTCTATCTACTTACGAAGAAGGATCCTGTATCATTGCAAAAGTTTTGGCTACAATAAAAGAAGGCAATATCAATGATTTAACGTTTGAATTCATTACACAAGACCAATTTAAGAATAAAATCGAAGATTTTGGAGTCGGTGATTGGGCTCTTTGTCAACTGATAATCGATACACTCGTAACCCATAATGACTCCAAAGTATCCTCTTTTATTTTTTCAATAGTAGATGGGATTATGGCAAGAAAAAAGCAAGAAGGGCAATTGACAGAGGAGGCTGTATACTTAGGAAGTGATGATTATCAGCGATTGTGGAAAGATTATAAAGAAGCGCATGAAGCAGAGAAAAAAAGAATTGAGGAGGAAAAAAATGCCCGCAAGACAAAAAATCAACCTCAAAACATCGCTCCAGCTGTTCCTGATACTGCGTCTGCTCAACCAATTCTAACTTCTGAGACTAAAAAAGAAAACGAGCCACAAGGATCTGGTTTGTCTTTATGTCTAATGATTATACTTATTGCCATAATTTGTGAGACGTTTTATAGGTACTCTTAAATTGAGAAAATGAGTATTACTTTATAAGTATCAATATTCTGATGAAAGTCAGAATATTTTTTTACATTCTGGAAATCATTTATCTTTACGAGGGTTTTGCTGATTTCTATAATAATTATAATATTAACCCTTCTCTGGCATCTTAAATACTTGAAAAATGTAATTTTTTAGACAAATTTAAACAAATATATACAATATCAAAGATATATGGTAAATTGCGACCTTCGCAATAGCTTGACTAAAAAATGACCGATATTAGTAAATCATACATCCCTGAAGCCGTTGAAACCAAATGGTACAAAGCCTGGCTCGACAATCACTGTTTTAAAGCAAATCCTGGATCTTCAAAAGACCCTTACTGTATCGTGATTCCCCCACCTAATGTCACAGGCGTCCTTACTATGGGTCATGTTCTTAATAATACAATACAAGATATCCTAGTTCGCCGTGCCAGACAATTTGGTAAAGAAGCTCTTTGGCTTCCAGGCACGGATCATGCAGGCATTGCGACACAAACCCGCGTCGAACGCGAACTTCGTAACGAAGGTCTCACACGCTTTGATCTTGGTCGGGAAAAATTTATCGAACGTACTAAATTATGGCGTGATCAACATGGAGGTATTATCCTTCAACAACTCAAACGTCTTGGTGCTTCTTGCGATTGGGATCATCTTGTTCATACTCTGGATCCTGACTATTCCAATGCCGTCTTGACGGCCTTTGTCGAATTATTTAAGCGCGGCTATATCTATCGCGGCAAACGTATGGTCAATTGGTGCCCAGTTAGCTTGACGGCTCTCTCCGACGAAGAAGTCATCATGAAACCTCAAAAAAGTATCATCTATAAAATTAAATACCAAATCGTTGAACATCCCGATACTTATTTAGAAATCTCTACCACTCGTCCCGAGACCATCATGGGCGATTCGGCCGTTGCCGTTAATCCCAAAGATCCACGCTATCAATCCTTTGTTGGCAAACACGTTTGGCGTCCCTTTCCTAAAGAAAAACTTCCCATTATTGCTGACGAAGCGGTAGATATCGAATTTGGTACCGGTGTTTTGAAAGTGACTCCTGCCCATGATCCCACCGATTTTGCCATCGGTGCTCGTCATAACTTACCTATAATAGACATCATGCATCCAAATGCGATGCTCAACGACCTTGCTGGCCAAGAGTTTTCAGGCATGGATCGTTTTACTGCTCGTAAAGCCGTTGCTAAAAAACTGGATGAAATGGGTCTTCTTATTGCGGAACTAGCCTACGAAAATAATATCGGTTATTCTGAACGTGCCGATGTCCCCATCGAACCAAAAGTTTCTGAACAATGGTTTTTAAAATATCCCAAAGTCGATGAAGCGAAAAAAGTAGTCCAAGAGGGAATGATCAAATTTTGGCCCAAACGCTGGGAAAAAACCTATCTTCATTGGCTAGACAATATTCAGGATTGGTGCATCAGTCGCCAAGTCTGGTGGGGCCACCGTATCCCGGTTTGGTATAAAAAAGGAAAAGATCGCAAAAACCCCATGAACTGGTATATTTCCGTCACTCCTCCATCAGATCCCGATAACTGGGAACAGGAAGAAGATGTCCTAGATACTTGGGCTTCCTCCTGGATCTGGCCCTTTGCTACTTTAGGTTGGCCTAACGAAAAAACCATGAATTACAAAGGTTTTTATAAATTTTATCCTACAAGTGATCTCGTTACTGGCCCCGATATCATCTTCTTTTGGGTTGCCCGTATGATTATGGCTGGCCTGGAGTTCACCGGCCCCTCAAAAGATAAATTAGAAAATGATGAACTTCTAGAACGTATCCCCTTTTCTAATGTCTATTTCACGGGCATAGTCCGAGATATCCATGGCCGAAAAATGTCTAAAAGCTTAGGCAATTCTCCCGATCCTGTTGAACTCATGGAAAAATACGGAGCAGATGGGCTCCGCTTGGGGATTATGAGTATAGCGGCCCAAGGTCAGGATATCCACTTCAGTGAGGAACGCGTTCAATTCGGAAGAAATTTCTGCAATAAACTTTGGAATGTCTGCCGCTTTCGCATCATTTCAGGAGAGATGCACGATAATACCAATCTAGATACAATTATGAAGCGTTTGAATTTCGAGGCCTTCGATGCCGATGATCACGCTATTATTGGAGCCTTATTAAAGACAATCGATGATGTTAACAATAATTTCGAACTCTACGAATTTAACCTAGTCATCCAAAACATCTACAATTTCTTTTGGGGACATTTTTGCGACTGGTATATAGAAGTATCAAAAACCAAGCACCAAGACTGCTCTTTAAGAAAAGATCGCCTAGCGATACAGGATTTAGTCATGCGGCAAGTGCTTTTAATGCTCCATCCTTTCATACCATTCATAACAGAAGAACTCTGGCATGAGCTTGGATATGGTAAGCCAGAGGAGTTCATCCAAAATACTTCTCCCTTCCAAAAAGCCGAGGAACTTGAGGACCTTTTAGATACTCATGGAATTACAATTTCGCAGCAAGCAATTGATGAGATTACAAAAATCCGTGAATTCGTTTCAAAGACCCGCGGGTTAAAAGCAGAATTCAATCTAGCTGCCAAAAAAGATCTTAACTTTTACTATAAAGCCAACCATGATGAAAACATAATCCTTGAGCAAAATCTTGATAAACTAAAATTACTTCTAGGAGCCGCCACTTTCGAAAGAATAAAAAGTATGGAGAATACCCCTGCCGTCGTCACTCTACTAGGAACGCTTTATTTAAATATCTCTAACGAAATCGATGTCGAAGCTCAGCGCGATAAACTCAATAAAGAGCTAGTAAAATTAGAAAAGCTAATCGAAATTGGCGAAAGCAAATTAAAAGATGGCACCTTCACCAGTAAAGCTCCCCCCCATATTATCGAAGGCGCCAAAAAACAACTAGAAGAAACACAGCAAAAGTACAATGAAGTAAAACAACTCCTTTCAGCATTGTGAATCGAGAATGGAAAAGCGTTTAAGCCACCACCTGTTTACTGCACTTTTGCTCAAACTAAATACTTTTGAGGCTCCTCGCTGAGAATTGCCGGATTTAATGTAGTTTATAACTCTTGTTCTCAAATCTGTGCTAGAGGCTTTTGTACTCATAAAACATCACATTAGCACAAAAATGTCCCTTATTCATGCGAATTTACTACATATAGTAAATCCGTATTAATTAGGGACATAAAAAAAGAAGTTCATAAAGTCTTGCAAGTTCAAAAGTTTCCTTTAATTATTTGTGATTAAATTCAATTAATTTTGATAAAAATAACAAAAATGATACCTGTAAAAAGAGATAATAAAATAAAAGATTTCAATATGGATGCGGATGCTTCGACGGGCATTATGGGTAATATGCATGTTGGTGCCCGAGCTAAGCTTGAGACGTCTTCTATTCATGTCTTTAATTTTAAACTTGAAGAATGTTATAATCATAGTCTTGATGAGCGATCAGTAGGAGAAGAAGAGCTAGAAAGAAAAGAAAGCGAAGAAACACCCATCGAGGAAAACAAAGAAATAAAACGGCCTAAACACCTGCGAAAACATACATCCCACATCATATCAAGTGCCATCCAGGGACACAAAGACGGATCAATTGCCAGACAGGAACACGAAATAAAATGGCCTAAACTGCCCCTGCCAAAACAGATATACAAAGAATCAAAACTGCCCATCCAGATATACAAAGATGATAACACTATGTCAATCGATGACTTGCTATCTTCACAGGAGATCAAAGATATTATCCCAGAGAAAAGCAAATTTACGATAAAAATTAACCGTGAAAATGATATTGCTAAGCTGGAAGGAGCGTTGATTTCGAACCCAAATGCCCCATTTTTTAAGCAAATCCAAAAATTGAACTTTGAGGCTGGTCTAGATAAGAGCTTTGAACTAATTATTCCGCTACTAAAGACTATTATTGCAAATCCCAATCTTCTTCCTAGTCTCATAGGTCTTACATTTGGGAATATTGGACAAAACGTTGATTTTATTTTCCTTGAATCATTCAAAGGCCTTGCCGAGCTTTCCTTTGATGAGATTGGCGGTACTGGTCATCTGCAGTTGCCAAAATCTTTCGATGAATTGAAACGCCTTTCTATTGGCAAGGTTTATGGTCGGCTTATCTTTCCCGAATCCCTCAAAGGCCTTGCCGAGCTTTCTATTTATGGTAATCTGCCGTTGCCAATAGCACTCAATGCGCTTAAACGCCTGTCTATTGGAGGTGTTTGTGGTCAGATTATCTTTCCCGAATCGCTCAATGGCCTTGCCGAGCTTTCTATTGATGAGATTGGCGGTTTTGGTACTCTGCAGTTGCCGGAATTTTTCGATGAACTGAAACGCCTTTCTATTGGCAAGATTAACGGTCGGCTTATCTTTCCCGAATCGCTCAATGGCCTTGCTGAGCTTTCTATTGGTGGGATTTATAGTAATCTGCCGTTGCCAATAGCACTCAATGCGCTTAAACGCCTGTCTATTGGAGGTGTTTGTGGTCAGATTATCTTTCCCGAATCGCTCAAGAGCCTTACTGAGCTTTCTATTAGTTATATTGCTAGTAATAGTAATCTGAAGTTGCCAAAAGCACTTGATGCGCTTAAACGCCTTTCTATTGGCGATGTTTATGGTCAACTGAGCTTGCCCGAATCGCTCAAGAGCCTTACCGAGCTTTCTATTAGTTATATTGCTAGTAAAAGTAATCTGAAGTTGCCAAAAGCACTTGATGCGCTTAAACGCCTTTCTATTGGCGATGTTTATGGTCAACTGAGCTTGCCCGAATCGCTCAAGAGCCTTACCGAGCTTTCTATTAGTTATATTCGTAGTGATGGTAATCTGAAGTTGCCAAAAGCACTTGATGCGCTTAAACGTCTTTCTATTGGCGATGTTTATGGTCAATTGAGCTTGCCCGAATCGATCAAGAGCCTTACCGAGCTTTCTATTAGTTATATTGATAGTAGAGGTACCTTTAGTATATCAAGTACTCTCTCTAATCTTAAAAAATTATTCATAAAGCGCATAGGTAAAAATTCTCTTGATTTACTAGGCTCATTTGAAAAATTGGATGTACATAAGTTTACTTTTGGAGATATAGATGCTGATGTTAGTTTAAAATCGACAATTCTACAAAAGGCAATGAGTATTAGAAGTGCATTAAAATCATTTTGCTCTATATGGCACCCAGAGCTTCCCAACGTAATTTCAAATGCAATATTTAAAAATTACGATTTAAAAGAGATACTTCAACTTCGATTAGTTTCAAAAGGATTTTGTGAACTTATGAATTATCCAAAAGGGCTTTCGGCAAAAGCGATAGTCTCTTTTCAATGCAAACAACTTTATCCATCTGACGAACAATCTATAAAGTACAAATTCATGTTTGCTAAAAACAATTCAATAGAAACGGTTTTGAAAATAGAAAATCCCGATGATTTTGAGGAGCTAAAGAAATTAGTCCTCGAAAAACAGAACCTCTTTGATCAAATCGATAAAATCGATTTGGAAAAAATTGAAATTAACAATGATTCCGCTGACTTTATTAATCAATTATTAACTGAATTAAAAAACTCAGCATCGTTCCCTAGTCTTACGAATCTTACCTTAGGAAATATTTGTCACGAAAGTACAGTCAAATTTCCTGACTCACTTCAAAAACTCACTATCGGAAAGGTTCAAGAGAATACAACACTTCAATTGCCAAAGGAGCTTACAATACTTGTCATTGGAGATATAAGCAATAAAGTTGAGTTTAATTTAAATTTATCCAATTGCGAAAATTTAAAAGATCTCACTATTGGTAATATTGGTCATGATTCAACTCTGATTGTCACACCAATGTGGCCTAATTCAACTAGTCTTTTTTACTGTCAAATTGGAACTATTTGGGATGGGGCAACGTTAACATTACCATCAACTCTTTCTGATCTTGAAATTCTTGAGCTCGGTGATATTTGGGACAATGCAACAGTTACCATATCTAATGAAAGGCTAAAACATCTTTCTATTGGAAATGTATTATTTGAAACCTCGCTTAAGTTACCTGAAGCACTTGATAGCTTAGAAAGTCTCTCTATTGGAGATATAGGAACTGATCTAGTGTTACCAATTTCACTTAATAATCTTAGTTCACTTAAAATTGGTAATATTTGCAATGGTGCAAAACTAATATTCCCGAAAAAACTCGATACTCTTAAAGAACTTATCATTGGCAATGTAGAGGACGGTTGCATATTAGAGTTGCCAAGTGAACTTCCAAAACTTGAAAAGCCTTCCACAGGAAATATTGGAACGCATGCAAGTATTACATGGCCTGAAAAATTTTATAGTATTCAAAATCGGAATAAAAAGGAGGATCAATATAGCACCATTTTGTTGAATGAGACAGCTATGCTTGATGTAGTCAAAATTCGTTAAGTAAAAAACTTATTATTAATCATGGAAAGAATTTCTCCCAAATGTTTTCTAAATCAAACATCAAAAGAAGTTGAGGAACAGAATGGAGTAACTCAAGGAAATTCTCTTTCGCCAAGGGTAAATAATGGGATGGTTAAAGTTGGTAGTCGTTATCTTAAAGATCTTTTTGAGCGTATATTGACTGAACAACAGTATAGTCTTCCCATATTAATCAATATTTTATATAATTGTGACTTAAAAACAATTCTTAAGTTTCGAACTATTTCAAACATTTTTTACCACGCTTCTAATCAGAGGATTAATGATAGGCTTAGCCCTTTAGCGGCAAGATTTATTTTTAATTTAAAATATGACAAGTTGAATCTTTTTTTTGCTCAACCTCAATCTGATCAATGCAAATTTATTGAGAAGCATAATATAAAAGTTAATCTTGAAATAGATTGTCATCATTTATCCCCTCCGACAGAAATACTAAACCTTCATTCGAAGACTATCGAAGGATTAATACTAAAAATAACACGTACCGAAGAATTTGATTCGATTTTAAAATTGAATGAAGAATTATTTAAAAAAATAAAAAAAATAGATCTCCAAGCCATAAAATTAAGTCCTAACACGTGCGATTTTATAAAAAGTTTTTTATCGAGCATATTCGCGCGTAATCATTGCTTTGGAACCCTAGATTTTGGAGATATTGTAACTAATTTTGATTTTTCCGATTGTTCTCCTATAAAAGCACTTGAATGCGGTTGGCCAACGCCGTCATTTTTAAATGTTTCTAATCTTATTTTTCAAAATATTTCAGATAAGATTAATCTTAATTTGCCATTAGAACTAATGACTTCCCTTAGGAATCTCTCAATTAACGAAATCCAAAGTGAAGCGGAATGTATCTTATCTCATCCGTGTAAACTCTCCAGCCTATCTCTTGGTGTAATTCATAAAACAGCCATGTTTAGAATTTCTGGCTCATCATTCGACAGCCTCGAATATCTTTCTGTCGCAAATCTTGAATATTTGAATATCATGTGTAAATACATCAAGACATTTTGTAATCTTAGTGATTTATCTATTGGAAATATTAGCGATAAGAACAATGATTTCGAATTACCCATTCGATTTCCAAAACTTTCTACTTTAACAATTGGAAATATCAGGAATAGTAACCTTAATCTTCTCTTTTCAGATTCGCTTCAAAATTTGAGATGCCTTCATTTAGGCCATATTTGTAATACAACTACTATTGGTACAACTACTATTGAATTGCCAAAAACGCTGAAAAATCTTAAGTCTCTTGCTATTGATCATATACAGGCTAAATTAGACTTCATTTCTTTACCAGAGTGCATAGAAAGTATTTCTATTTCACATGTTTGGCAAAATGCTACTTTAAATTTATCTTGTCACTCTAAGGGGCTTGATAGCCTTTTTATTGGAAGTATTGGAAAAAATGTAAAATTGATATTTCCACCGTCTTTTGACAATCTTAAAGATCTCTCTTTAGGAGTCGTTCCTAATAACACACAATGGCGTCTACTTGATAAGATGGCTTTGCCCAAACTACAAAATTTTATTTGTGGTACAATACGATCAATGTCTCAAATAAATTTGTTTTATAAAAACGCACAATTAACTGAACTCATCAATTTTAATTTTACCGAAATTCAATCATATAGCCAAGTAACTATAGAAGGTTCATATTCAATACTAGAAACAATCTCATTTGAAAAGTTAGGAGATCGAGCTCGACTTCAGTTAGTTGGGACTTTCCATAAAGTGAAAACTATTTTTTTTGGCGATGTTGGTGATAGAGTGTTTATTGATTTAACGAAAGGGAAATTTCCTGATCTTGAGGAAATAAGTTTTATAAAAAAGGGAAAAAAATGTGTTCTCCACCATAATTTGAAAGTAGGGTTCTGTCGCATCTGTGA
>Ga0206799_1004_pt3 | contig 55933 bp, 38 predicted proteins | sample Alteio_BWOrgCont_67_FD_152900 | JGI IMG/M metagenome (GOLD analysis project Ga0206799, IMG submission 152900) | Enriched cells from forest soil in Barre Woods Harvard Forest LTER site, Petersham, Massachusetts, United States -... | ecosystem: Environmental > Terrestrial > Soil > Temperate forest >...
GAAGCACCTTTTTCTAGGGTGTAGGTCGGTTTTGCCGGTTTTCCATCACCTTGAGATATTGATCCTGGATGATAATTGGCATGTGTACCTTCAGTTTCCAGTTCAGTCACCGGTGCCAAGTGGGTTGCGATGATGCTCATACCATTTTTGTATTGTGCCAATGATCTACATAGCTGTTTTGAAAGCTGCGCTGCATCATCCGGGTTGGTTGATTTGAATAGTTCGTCAAACACGGTGATAGCAAATTCGTTTGGTTTAAGCAGAGTATACTCTTTGAGTATTGCATCTTTCATGGCAAGCTCAGCGGTGAACCCTGACAGCCCAGCGGCGACGTTATCAGTCACGTTGGTATGGCAGATCATACGAGAGAATGGCGTCATAACGAGGCGATCTGCCGGCGCAATACCAAACGTTTGTGCAATAAGCATCGCGTACAATAATCCCTTCATGATCGTCGATTTGCCCAGGCCGTTACCGCCGGTTATTACCATGTTGAAGGCGCTCGATCCGCCCATTTCAAATGAACTCGGTACTGCTTTATGCGCGTCAAGGCGTGGATTCCACAAATTGGTTGCACCAATGTACGGGCGGTCACCGTTAACAAACTCTACAAATGAATAGCGTGCCGGTGTGTCTTGGTGATCAAGGTATAAGCGCGTTGCAGATACCAATGCGCCCAGCTGTCCGCCGGCCATGATTGCATCGCAGAGTTCATTTTTAGTTTCTTGCAGCAAAGCATAGGTTGCCAAGGTGCGGCCATTGTATGAGAACCAATAGGATGGCTTACCCTTAAAGGTGTTGCATTGCAATTCTTTTAATAGACGCGTTGCATTATCTGATACCCTGTTTTCAAATAACCTGTTTAAATGGCGTAAATGAGCAAAGTGATTCTTGAACGTAGGGTGCGTATTGACAAGGTTGTAAATTTCACGGAATGTGTCCATGTAAGAAGCAAAATCAATCATGCGTTGTTGCACGAGACAGACGGTTTGGGCTAGCCCTTTTATTTGTTCGGAAGCAACATAAAGAAATCCAGGTGCCATAATCGTAAAAAACGAGGAGACGATCATCCCTAGCCTATTTTCTTGCTGTGTTCCTAGTTGCCCTTTGTATCCCTGGTATGCACAAATAGGAAGCACAGTACCTGTTATGCCAGCGCCGAATAGCATAAGACCTTGCATTGCAAGCATTCCACCAGTGCGCAGGGAAACTGCCTTAAGACTATGACCGGCTGAGTAAAAGCCTAGTTTGGATACTGCTTCAAAGAATGCAGCATCTTGGGGAGTATAGAAGGCAAGCAGGACCTCTTCAAGAGCGGCTAGCTTTTGCAATTTGCTGTGTAGCATCGCAAAGAACTCTGTATCTCGCGCAAGCTCTTTAATAAGTGCTTGATTGTGTTGGAGCTGTCCTATATCAGGTGAGGGCTGCGCATATGTCCATGCCAATGCAGTTTCAGCGATCACACCGGTGCTATAATTAATATCGTGTATTAAGTTATTTTTCCCTTCAGTGCCGCCGTAGACTAACTCCATAGAGCGTACGAACGTCTTATCAACCGTTTTGTGTACTGGAAGCTTGCCTTGGTTGACGTGCACATCGAGCATATGGAAGGCGACTTTGTATCTGTCTAGTTCGCTGAGTTGACCAAGAAGTGGTATTTCTATTACCCTATCACCTATCTTAACCTCAATCTTATTTTTCTTGTCATCTTGAGGTTTTTGAGCATCGGAAGCAGGTTTTTTATCCACGTCCTCCTCGCCTTCTTCATCCTCATCTTCCTCAACAGCAAAGGCGCGCATATATTCATTCGCCAAACTGGTGACTAAATGCTCGTCTTTTTTCTTCTTCTTTTCACCTTTTGCTGCCAGTGTGCACGGTGTGATAGTCAGTAAGCTAAGGCCTATGCACAGTAATGATATGGTGCGATGTAACAATCTTTTTCCCCATGTTAAAGCAAATAACTATGGATAAAAGTGTACATGGCCAGATCAATTCAGGCAAGTGCGGTATGTATAAAAAAACGGATCCGATGATGGTTATCACCGGATCCGCTTAATGTAGATAATTTATCTATTTACTTGCCCGCATTGTACAACGCAACGGCATTATGATCAAATGAAGCACCTTTTTCTAGGGTGTAGGTCGGTTTTGCCGGTTTTCCATCACCTTGAGATATTGATCCTGGATGATAATTGGCATGTGTACCTTCAGTTTCCAGTTCAGTCACCGGTGCCAAGTGGGTTGCGATGATGCTCATACCATTTTTGTATTGTGCCAATGATCTACATAGCTGTTTTGAAAGCTGCGCTGCATCATCCGGGTTGGTTGATTTGAATAGTTCGTCAAACACGGTGATAGCAAATTCGTTTGGTTTAAGCAGAGTATACTCTTTGAGTATTGCATCTTTCATGGCAAGCTCAGCGGTGAACCCTGACAGCCCAGCGGCGACGTTATCAGTCACGTTGGTATGGCAGATCATACGAGAGAATGGCGTCATAACGAGGCGATCTGCCGGCGCAATACCAAACGTTTGTGCAATAAGCATCGCGTACAATAATCCCTTCATGATCGTCGATTTGCCCAGGCCGTTACCGCCGGTTATTACCATGTTGAAGGCGCTCGATCCGCCCATTTCAAATGAACTCGGTACTGCTTTATGCGCGTCAAGGCGTGGATTCCACAAATTGGTTGCACCAATGTACGGGCGGTCACCGTTAACAAACTCTACAAATGAATAGCGTGCCGGTGTGTCTTGGTGATCAAGGTATAAGCGCGTTGCAGATACCAATGCGCCCAGCTGTCCGCCGGCCATGATTGCATCGCAGAGTTCATTTTTAGTTTCTTGCAGCAAAGCATAGGTTGCCAAGGTGCGGCCATTGTATGAGAACCAATAGGATGGCTTACCCTTAAAAGTATCATATTTGAGTAGGTCCAATAGGCGTGTTGCATTATCAGATACCTTGTTTTCAAAAAGCTTACTCATATGGCACAGATGGGAAAAATGATGTTTGAAGGTAGGGTGCGTATTGACGAGGTTATAAATCTCGCGCAGAGTATTTATGTAGTCAGCCATGTCGATCATACGTTGTTGCGTGTGGTTGATCATTTTTGCGATATTACTTATTTGTTTATAACCAAGATATGCTATAAAACCACCAAAGGTTATGCCACAACCTCCTAAGGCCGATGCCAAAAGATTTTTCTTTGATATGCTGGTCAAACCGCCTAAGACATAGATAGCTGCGGCTGCTTCTAGTAGTACGCCATTCATTATAAATAAGAAAGCCGATTGTGAGCCAACTATTTTAGGGCTTGTTTTTCCCAGTGGGGGATAGAGGCCGAGCTTATCAAGTGATTGATAGAAATCGGTGTCAGATGGCGAGTAGAATGATAGTACTGATTCTTCGAGAGTAGCAAGTTTTTCGACGAGATTAGAGATCTTGAAAAAATACCCTTGATCCCGCGTCAGTTCCTTGATGAGTGCTTGATTATGTTTGATACTTGCGATATCCGGAAATGGTTGTGCGCATGTCCAGGCCAGAGCTGTTTCAGCGACAATACCATTACTATAATTAATATCACGTATTAAATTATTTTTACCTTCAGTGCCGCCGTATACCAATTCCATAGATCGGATAAACGTTTTGTCGATGGTTTTGTTTACTGGCAATTTGCCTTGATTCACGTGTACATCAAGCAAATTGAAGGCAATTTTGTACCTATCTATGTCAGAGAGTTTGCCTACCAGGGGTACTTCTATTTTACTCTTGCCAAAACCAAAGGTAAGGACGTTGTCCTTGTTGCCCTCTTGAGGCTTTTGAGCATCGGCAGCAGGTTTTTTATCCGCGTCTTCCTGCCCTTCTTCATCCTCATCTTCCTCAACAGCAAAAGCGCGCATATATTCATTCGCCAAGCTGGTGACTAAATGCTCGTCTTTTTTCTTCTTCTTTTCACCTTTTGCGTGTAGTGCAAGCGGTGTGCTGAGCAACATGCTCAAACATAAGGTGAGTGAAATTAACATACGATTCATAACGGGTCCTCCGTTTAATGGTGATTATAGTACTACTTCTGCTTCTTCTACTACGTGCTCTTTTTGAGCGCTTGCTTTGTGTGCCTTACGCTTTTCTTTTTTTTCTTTGTTCTTTTTCCACTTGAGGTACATCTTTCTGCTTACGACAACAATGCCGGCTACCGCTACACATGCGGCAAATACAAATGCCGGGTGTGGAGCAACCATCAATGATGACCAGGTTTTTGGTGCCTGAGGTTGTTGATTATTTGTATCGGCGGCTGTTTGCGGCGGCTGCTGCTGTTGTGGCAGCACTGTTTGTAATTGCGCAACCAATGCTGTTGCGGCCGCTTCTGGTGCCATAGGTTCGGGTGCTGGTGCTGCAGTGTTATTTGGTGCGCCGGCAGTTATAGGAGCATTTTCGTCATCAGCATCGGTAATGGTTACGGTGCCCGGTTGGCCATCCGTGAGTAACAGTTGCTGTGGTGCTTTTGCTTTTTTAATCACTATGTTCCGTAGTTGTGCGAGTGTTGCAGCTTGTACCGGTTGTCCTTGCTGGTGTGCAGTCCAAGCAGCTTTAAGTACTTGAGCAACCGTGGTAGACATGCGGGTATCTTTGTTGTAGGCAGTGGCAGCCAGCTGTAACATCTTGGTTTGTTGTACGAATTGTTGGGCAGTAGGTAAGGCTAATAGCTTGGTTTCTTCAACTATTTCGGTAATCAATGGCCCTGCATATGTTTCACCCATTGCAATGAAGTTAGTGGTTTTTCCTGACATCCCCGTTGCAATAGTGTTTCCGGCATTGGCAGCGGCGTTTAAGGCGTTAGCACCTGATTGTAAAAGATTTGCAAAGCCATTCATGATAGTGGGAGCTTGCTTTTCAGCTGAAGCAGCAATAGTTTGCAAAGATGCTGCAGCTTGTGTGCCTTGTTCTAGTAGTTTTGTACCTTGTTCTAGAAAGCCCGTGCCTTGGTCTATGAACTTGGTAGTAGAGGCGCTGGTTTTTTCTACGAAATTAATAGCTGCTTGTCCCCCGCCCAGCGCTTTAATATTCTCCGGCGTTGCAGCTGCTGTAAGAGCCTCTACACTTTTCACTGTTGCTTGGGTAACTAAGCGGGTTGTGGAGTGTATTTGGCCAGCCAAGCGATTTACTTGTGTGCCGGCGGTTTGAATAACTTTGGTTGCATTTTTACCGATATTATCACCTAGAACTTGTGCAGTATTACCTAAGGTATATACAGCTTGACGACCATTCTCATCTAATCCATTCAGGCCTCCGGTGACTGCGTCGACAACTTGGTATGCCCCTATAGTGACTTGATTTACAACACTCGCAGCTGCTAGACCTGCGGCATCTGCCATCGCATTACCGACTTTTATCATTGCTGTTGCGCCGGTATCACCCAACTGATCAACGCCTGCGTTTACTACTTGCATCGTGGTATCTGTAGCTTGAGCTAATACGGTGAGTGCTTTTTCGGTTTCTTTGCTGAGCGTTGTGATGGTGCTACCGGTAGCGTTTGCGAGTGTATTAACAGTATTTGATATACTGTCGGCATTTACACCCAGATGCATTACGTCACCTTTGTTATTGGCGATGGATGCTACGTGAGTTATGTTGTCTTTATTATTTTTACTAGTGGTCACCGTAGCGCTTGAAGCAGACTTGGCAGTTGATACCATGGTGCCAGACTTTGCAGGTGCTGCACTAGATGTGGCAGTAGCGCTATTTGCGGTGGTAGCTTCCGGTGCAGGTGTAGGAGATGATGCAACAACAAATTCTGCATCATCATCGATATCCGCTACCGTTACCTTAGGTTGTGTTCTCTTGGTCGGCTTCGGTTTCGTCGTATAAACAGTCGGTTTCATCGTATAAACAGTTGGCATGTGTCCTGCAAGCAGGACTATTAATACATATTTTAATAAGGTATTCATGGGTTGTTCCTCTATTTCGTTGTTAAGGTTTGGGGTACGGCGTATCGTTCTACGTTTTTAATCATGTCATCTATGATGGTATCAGCCATTACTTTGGTGATATGCATGTCCGGTGTTGCGGCTGCTGCCGAGTAGATGTCCATAAATAAGTTGTTGATATCACGACCGGTGAATCCATCGATTTTGAGTGCTATCTGACCAATGCGGTCTGTGGTAAAGGCATCGTCATCGATTGTTGGCGCGATCGGATCCGCGTCTGAGAACAAGCGATCAAACCAACCCATTTTTGGCTTAAATGTAGGATTGATCAGATATTTTTTGAGATAAAGCTCAACCATTTGTGTGCGTTGTTCAAGCGTTGGTGGCAATATTTCGATGATATGGTTCTGAAAACGACTGATAAATGCCGGGTCAAATAGTTCAACCTTATTAGTCAGGGCGATGACTATAAAGTCATTTTGTGGTGTACCCATACGTGCCATGATAAAGTTTTGTACCATCTTGGTATCTTCACTCAAGTCTTTGCTATCACGATGCTTAAATATTACTTCAGCTTCATCGATTACAATCAACAGTGGGCTGCTACCATTTTCAGCATTTTTAAACATCTGGTCAAGGCGGCGCAATGATATTTCTAGTGGACAGTTGCGCAATTTACCGGCATTGAAATAAATGGCATCGATACCCAATTCCCCTGCGATGGCAAGGCCAAGGGTGGTTTTACCGGTTCCTGGTGGACCGGTAAAGAGATAGAAACCTAAGTTACCACCATTGGCGATGAGATTTTTAGTCGATTCCACGACGTTCTTGAATTTTTCAGTCAATGCGGGGTTTAATACTACGTCTTCAAGAGTGGTATTAAATACTTCTTCATCGGTGATAAAGCGCCACAATTTGGTTGCGGGCCCGACCAGCGTTGTTTTGTCTGCAAGTTCAGGAACTTTATACCAGTCTTCAACCACTTGATAGGTGAATTTAAGTCCGTAATACGTGCCGACCACTGCAGCGGTAACGCCACCAAGAACGAGGGGGTTACTTAAAAATTTAATCCAGCGCATGTTAGTAATAAGGGCCTCTTTGGTCCTTTCTGTGGCATCAATGCGTGCTTTTGTAACCTCAGTGGCGTTGGGAATCATGCCTTTAGTAAAGTTATCAATGGCGTTTTTAGCGCCTTCAGCCAAGTTTTTGCCGATTTCACCGGAAGTTTTGATCAATTCATTCTGCATCTTTTTAGCAGCTTCTTCAGATGCGTTCAGCTCACATTCTTTTTTCCCTTTAGCTATTTGGGATTGTAACTTTCGGTGGTTTAATACCGCTTTAGCCTCGGTTGTCATGCGATCGCCCTCCATTAATATCCGATCTTCTGTGTCTGTTATCTCCCGGTCTAACCTATTGATTTCAGTTTGTAGCTCCAAGCGCTTAGCTTCTTGACGCCTGCGCATTTCAGTCAGCTGTCTGTCTACCATATCGGTGCCGGCCGTTACCGTCTTTCTGATGACCTTTCCGCCCGCTTTGGTCACCCTGGCGGTAGCATCACCAACCTTGTCCATAACGTCGCCAAATGCCTTACCGAAGGCTGCCCAATCGGTGCCGCCGCCGGCTGGATTCATGGTGTAGCTATAGGGTGTATACACTACAGCCATCAGCAACGCGCTGATGTATATACGGTATGCCCGTGATTGCATATACGATTTCATATTAAACCTCCTGATTATCATTTGATTCATTAGTATCAATAGTTTCGGTTGTTTCACTCGGTTGTTCTTCTGCCTCTTCTTGTTTCTTTTTACGTCTGGTGAAGAAATTTTTTATGTTACCGGCTACTGCCTTAATGTCACCTATGACACTTAAGGCGTCCGAGCTGGATACGAAAGCATAAAGCAGCGCTGGAACCGAACCAAAGCATGCGATGATTGCGCCGCCGATGAGTGCTCCTTGCGGTGTGATATACCCTGCCTGCCAACTTAATTTTGCATAGGGCCAGGCATGGCGTAGGTGACGGAGTTTCCAGAGCAAGAGTGCGTTGGTAATAGTCAGCATCCAAGCGGTGACTTTAAAATTAACATTCATTTTACCCATATTTTGTACGTTAAATAACTCAGTTACTGCCGATTTTATTCCGGTGCCGACGATGGTGTTACCCTTGGCGACAAATGATTTCAAATCTTTGAGCACCTTTTTCTTGTCCCCATCAGTGTCAGGCAGATGTTGTGTGGATTTATATGCATACAGCAGAGTGCGTAATTGTGAAGTCTCTTTATCCAATAGCTTTGCCCATTCTAGGTGGTATGCGCCATTTACTACAAACAATGTGCCACACATGATGGCAATTTCGAGTGCATAACGGGCGGGAGCGCTATTTTTAAGGCCGTAAAACCAGCTGGGCAATCCAAGGAAAGAATACCATGCGCGTGTAGCGGTGCCTTCCGGAATGACCATTTCTATCCCATGGCCGATATCTTCTGCGGTTTTTTTAATCGGTGGGCCATAATCCAACGAAGGTGCATTCGGGTTTGAAACAAATGCCATTTTCAATGCCGTTGAAGTAGCTACCGGTGCGCCGTTCCAGAAAAAGAGTCCTTTGAACCCTTGCCAGAGCATGGTGTTACCTGCTTTTACGGCAGCAGTACCGGCTTCGAGTAATTCTTCCGGTGGTGTGTATTGTTCCAGGCGTAGTGGATGCGCAGAATGTTTATAGTGTCGGAGAGAGCCATTATTAGTTTTTATGTGTTCTATATCTTTAAATCTAGGATCATTAGGTTGCCCGGTAGCGGGATTGTAATTATCCAGTATAGCCCTGGGGGCTTTGTTAGTCAGTATTTCCGGGTCGAATGGGGGATTGGCCATGTCTTGCCATCCGCCGCGGCCATTCTGTTCTTGAATTTTATAATACGTTTTTGGCTGCTTTGCCTTCATGGTTGCCAGATCTTGTTGGATTGCGGTCATCGACGGTTGCCAGGTTTCATCAAGGTTAAATGGTTGTCCATCAGGTTGATAGGCAAAGAATGCTTCCGGTACAAATGATTGCTTAACGAGGACCTTTCCTTGTATATATCTGCTTGCCTTGTGCCCCATGATGGCGCTCAAGAATGGTATTATAATTTCTCGCTTGAATGGGTTATAACCCAGGTAATGGTGCCCAGCCATTATTTCTTGCCATACCGCTTGCTTTTCTTCTTGTAAGGCTTTGGTTGCTGCAATTATGTCTGCAAAAGACATAGTTGGCTCTACCCCGTCGGCAATTTTTTTATCTATCAGCTCAAGCAGCTCAAATTTTTCTATATGCCAGTCTATGTTTTGTGTCAATGTGGTTACAATATGCTTGATACGATTTTGTCTGAAGGTGTGGAAAAACCAATAGGCCAAGGCAACATCCCCTGCCAGGAAGGGTAATTCTATGAGGTCTCTTTTGTAAAGTGCGACGGGAACTTTGGGGTGAGCAAGTACGACGGTATTTTGCCATTTGGCAGCATCCCGTTCTTTTTGAATGGTGGCACCCAGTTGTTGTGCGCTTTTCAGAGCGTGTTGCGTAGATTCTATAGCATACCGTGCCCAGTCGGGCAGATGGTTTAATTGAGGAGCCTGGTTAGCAGTGGCGTTTTGAGACATGTTTTGGGCCTCTGCTTGGGCTTCTGCCACTAGTTGATCAACGTTGATAGTGGCAACTTCTTGCAGCGTCTGAGCTATTTCCCGCTGTTCTGCTGCAGATAATGTTTCCATAGCGATGCCCATGCCTGGCTGAGCCAGGAGCGAGAAACAGAACGTGTAGGTGAATAATCGTCTATGGTTCATTGGTATCACCTTGAAATAGGGTGTTTTCTTCTATATGTGCTGATTTATGCTGATCTGTTTATGATAATAATAATACACATATATTCTTTTTTTTCAAATGGGTAATACTATCCCCCCTGTACCATTTCTATATGTAATGTTATTCCTGGTCTGACATAACAATGCTGGGTTTTTATATCAGCTATGGTACACTAAAAAGCCTATTACCGGGTTATATATGGTGAAAATAATGAATATAGCAGTACTGGTTTCAGGTGGCGTTGATAGCTCGGTTGCGTTGCAATTATTACGCGATCAGGGCCATACCGTGACCGCCTATTACCTAAAAATATGGCTCGAGGACGAACTTTCATACCTGGCCGACTGTCCGTGGCAGCAAGATTTAGGCTATGTCCAGGCAGTCTGCGATCAGCTTGGGGTGTCCTTACAGGTCGTTAGTTTGCAACAAGAATATCATGAGTACGTAGTCAAATATACCATAGAGCAGGTCAAGATGGGCAATACGCCAAATCCTGATATGTTGTGTAATAAACTAATTAAATTTGGCTTTTTTATGGACCGCTATGGCCATGCCTATGATAAAGTGGCTACCGGTCATTATGCGCAGGTTACTCATACGGATAATGGCCAGGTGAGCTTACGGTGTGCACCGGACCCTGTCAAAGATCAGACTTATTTCTTATCGCAGTTAAGTCAGACTCAGTTACAAAAAATACTGTTTCCTATCGGTCACTTACACAAAGCTCAGGTACGTGCTCTGGCCTTGCGGTATAATTTACCCAACAAAGATCGTAAAGATAGTCAGGGAATCTGTTTTTTGGGTAATTTTAAATTTCGAGATTTTGTGCGGGCATATGCAGGCGAGGCGCATGGGGATCTTGTAGAGCTCGAAACGGGAACTACAGTGGGTACGCATAATGGCTTTTGGTTTTATACTATTGGTCAGCGGCAAGGTCTTGGGCTGTCCGGTGGTCCATGGTTTGTCGTGCGCAAGGACATACAGACAAATACCGTATTTATTTCGCGCGATTATTATGATACACATAAACAAAGAAATCGCTGTTTAGTGCAGCACTGTAATTGGATTAATGACCTTGATCTTGGCACTACTGCGCTCCGTGTTAAGTTACGACATGGGCCACAGGTGCATGATTGCTTAGTGTTTAAAAAGGCAGATGGTAGTATGGAGGTACAGTTGATGCATCAGGACCAGGGTATTGCACCCGGGCAATTTGCGGTATTTTATAATGGTGATACATGTTTGGGTGGCGGAGTGATAGTAGAATGGGACGTTTTGAATTTAAATCATTAAAAAAAATCAATGTACGTCTATTTCATCAATTGCCGCAGGCACAAAAGAAGCTGACGCTTTCGTCCTACATTACGCTACTGCGTATACTGCTTAGCCCGTTGGTAGTTGTTATGATGATGCGTGGTGCGTGGGGCATGGCATGCGCCTTATTTATTATTGCTTCACTGACTGACACCTTGGATGGTACCTTAGCGCGATTACGTAATGAAAAGACCTTTTTAGGCGCTTGTTTAGACCCGCTTGCCGATAAAATTCTTATTTTGTCCTCTTTTTTTACACTAGCTTTTTTTCAGTCGCCGCTTTTTGCCATTCCGCAATGGTTTGTGTATGTGGTGTTGTTGAAAGAACTGCTCCAGATTTCCGGTGCTTTTGCCATATATCTGTACAAAGGATATTTAGAAGTTGAACCGACACTGCTTGGTAAAGTTACCACGGTTGCACAGATGGGATTTATCAGTTGGTTGTTTGCCTGTTATTTTTTTCGATGGGTACCGATAAAGACCTACTATGGTATGCTCGGGTTACTCATATGTTTGATTACGGTGACTTTTGCTCAATATGCATGGATCGGGTTACGATCCATGTGGACACAAGATTAAAGGAATGGGATTTCTACTATGCAGGTAAAAAAAATAATTTCTTATGGGTGCATTGTGCTAGTCGCGCATGGTTGTTCGGTGGTCGGCACTACCCCGTTTATTATTGAACAAAAGAACCGTGCTATAAGCTGTAGCAAGCTTAAAGAGCAGGCTATTGATCAATTGGGAGATGCCTTGCGGCTGGTACCTTCTGTGTTGCGGTGCCTTGCCGATATCCAAGAACAGGTTCAAGCGGCTATTGAGACTTATATTACCGGGCAAAAGGGATGTTTTTGGGATAGGGCGGATAAGGACCAGCTCAGGCTCTGCTGTGCTAAAACAGAGCAATGTAAACTACAATTAGAGGTTTTGAATAAGGAATTGGCTGAATTTACTGCCTATGCCAAAAAATTAAGCTAGGCTGATGATTTCTATTAGCACTTTTCTTTTTTCCATTTTCTGTTAGTATAGGGGTATGATTCTAACTATGTATTATAAATGGAGCAGTTATGAATAATCGTATGTATATTACTATTTTGAACCTGGTGATGCCACTTTTATCAGCTGGTCTTTTCTCATCATCGCTGGCATTAGAAACCATGCCGGATCTTGATATATCATTTCATATAGAAAAATCGGTTAAAAATCTTAAGCGTAAGGGGGCATCTATGTATGCCCAGGCAGGACTAGCGCTGGTCACCGCAGAAGATATGCAAGAGCGTATTGATACTATGTTACAGGTACGTCATACCGTAGACCGCACGCTATCACAGGCAGAGTATGTTACGTTCGTGTGTCACGCAGTAAACACAAGTGCTCGTGCCACTATGCATGAAATTATTACGATTCTTGATACTATCGCATCATCAATTACCTACTGGCAGCAACAGCAGGGGCATAAAATCAGCTATTTTTTCCATAAAAATCCGGTCAAATTGGCCACCGGTAAAGCGCAAAGCGCAGAGATTCGTGAGCATCTGGATGCCTTGTATGCCTTACAAAAAACATATTTTTCTCATCTGGGTACTATAGCACAACAAGTACAGGCCATACCACCTGTGTGCGCTACTGCTGATGACCAGCAACCAATTATGCAACGCATCGCGCATGCAATGAGTACTGTAGTGGGCGTATCGAATACGTCAGACACTGCAATAAGCCCGGATCTCTTGATCGATGATACCGTAAAAGCATTATATCAAGTGCCATTGTACATCAAACGAGCTCAGCGAGAAATAAAACCACATACAGTGCCGCTATGGGTGACCAGAAACTGGTTGCCGGCGGGTGCTGCTCTAGCCGGTAGTGCATTATCGATCTATTGGTATTTGCAGACGAAACAGAAGGCTCATGGTTGGATTGATGCCAAGCAAGCAAAATTAAAGCCTGTAGCAGGTAAAGCCTGTGCGGACGTTATAGGGCTTGCAAATCGGGTAGATGATATGATGGATGCCAGTAATAAAATAGTGACCGATGTAGGCGTGCAGACTATGGTTAATGTAGGGAAATTCATCGATAAAGATGGTCTAATAGATCAAGCAGGCGAGGATGTTGGTGCTAGAATGACCGACTTTGAATTGTTATTTGAGACAGAGGGCTTGACCAAAATAGGCTTGGGTATTTGGCAATTACCGGGAGGAGCTCTTGTTTCTTCTCAGTTGGCTGCTATATATAACAACATATCTCCTTTTGTAGAAAGATTGGGTGGGAGCGTCAGGGCATGGAGAACGTACGCTGTTGATTCTACGAAAGAAATTGGGCAATGGTTGCAAACAAATGCCCCTGAACGTGTACAGCGAATTGAAGATAAGATTAAAGGTGTTCAGCATGGTGTAAAAGTATTTAATGGTAAGGTATTAGAATATGCACCAAAAATTAATGGTGGTATTGATGTGACCTCGCGTATATCTAAAAACATGGTGACATTTGGGTTGCCGATTGTTGGGTTAGCATCTATATATTGTGGTTATAAGCTCACCAAATCGATATATGCTACCGTATATCCACTATTATTCCCAGCGCCGAATTATCAGTATGTACGACAATCATTACAAGATCTTAGTCGTTTACTCAATATTAACCAGCATGTGTCAACGTTATCAGTAGATAGTTTGGGTGCATTGGTCTATCATGTACATACGCTTCAAAAAACAGCTGTTCCGGGCGAGTGGCGGGATCAATTTAATGCAGACGTCACTGAACTTGCATCGGCTGACTACACGCGTGAACAAAAAACACGCACCATTGATCGCATGTATAGAAGCTATGATTTTTTAGCTGTCACAAGGTAGTTGACTAGCAAAGCATAATTTTTGTGTTATTATCTAATGGTGCCGGTACAATGAATTCCGGTGCCATTTTTTATAACAATAATGCTCATTTTCTATTAATCCCTTTTTTACAAGGATGCTCACCATGGCAGGATATAATCGCATCATTATGATCGGTAACTTAACACGCGATCCTGAATACAAACAACTGACGTCCGGTCAGGCGGTATGTCGCTTGGGACTAGCGTCAAATAGACAGTTTAAAAACAGACAATCAGGCGATCTAGTACAAGAAGTGTGCTATGTGGATGTCGATGTCTGGGGAGCTCAAGCAGAAAGCTGCCGTCAGTATTTGACAAAAGGTAGACCAGTATTGGTTGAAGGTCGGCTCAAGCTTGATAGTTGGCAGGATCAAAATGGGCAAAACCGCAGCAAGCATTCCATTTTTGCAGAACGTGTGGTCTTTTTAGGCTCAAATGCGCAAGCAGATATAGGTCTTGGCGCACAAGACGGTCAAAGCACTGATGATTCATTTTCTACCCAACAAGCAGCACCTCAATCAGAATTAGAGAAAGAGCTGTTTGATCAGATAGATCAGATAAAAAAACGACAGCCCAAGGCGCAGGTCACCAAGCAAAATACCCCGCCTAATGCGGGTGAAATAAACTTTAAAGATCAACCGCCATTTCAGGATGATTTACCGTTCTAATACCGGTATTAGAATACTGACAAACCCCCCAGATCGCGTATCCGGGGGGTTTTTTTATGTTCAATAATATTGACAATCTGAATATGAAGATGGGAAAATGGTAGAGGACGGAGGGGGTATGAATGGGAATGAGCGAAGTGGTACGCCAGGATTGTGGCTAGTTCTTGCAGTAGTGATTATTCCCGGGTCTTTGTGGCCGGACACATCTTTTGATATTTATCAGGTTATTTCCCCACTCAGAACGGTTTTTAATGATACTGCGCGGGCCTGGGCATATGCGCAGGATCTAGAAAAGCAGTCTAAGCGGTTATCGGCCGATGATTATCAGGTGTGTATCTATACGCTCGTGGGCATGATTACTTGTTTGCATGCTACGGTTTCTAGCATGGCCTTGCAGCGTATAGCCGACGATGACAAGGCATATTATATGCGAGTAATACAGAACTTTGAGAGCGACTGTTATGGATTACCGCTTACCAGTTGCCAACGCACGATTATACACGAACTTTTTGCAGCGGTGTATGCTACACTAGTTCAGGCCAACAACGCCAAATTCAGTGCCCGCCAATACCAATCCTGTTACACCTATTGGCAATACCCAAAAAAAGCGATTGACTGTTTGCAATACCGGGTGTGCTAGAGTAGTCGGTGCGCTCAGGCTCCAGGCAACGGTATCAAAGGGGATCACGCTGAGTGTTGTGCGCCGAATAGCATTTTGTGCGTTATTGAAGATAAAAAATCGACGGGTACCATCAGAAAAAAAGTAGGTGATGGGGCTAAGGTTTACAAAGGGTGGATTGGCTACCTTTGCATTAAAAAAGAGTGGTGCAAAGGCTACTTGCCCGGTATCACCAACGGCACCATCACCGCTACCGCTCAATTGTAATACACTCGCATAGTCACCACTTGTGTCACCAACGGCATTAAAACGCAGGGGGAATGTTGTGTGACGGATTGGTGTGTCTATGCCATAAATACCGGAAAAATAGTTTGTCTGTGTTGTGTTCACTACTTGCCAATTAGCCTCTGTCTGATTGGTGGCAATAGCAACGCCACCACCGGCAGACTGATCCGCGTTTGATTGAAAAAGACCATTATTAGTTGTCAGAAGCAGTTGCTCTGAAGTCAGGGCGGTGACATTGTTTGATACATCTCCTGTTGCAATAATTTGCATGCCGGTAAATAACAGTGTGTCGTGTAATCCCGGGTTGCTGTTGGTTGAGGCTATCAATGATATATTACTTGGTGCAAACATAGCTGATATGGTTGGTGCAAAAGGAATAGAATAGAGATTGTTTTGTAGCGGTGCTTGTGCCGTAGATAAAAAGGTGAGTACATACAGGCTTTGGCCCGAGGTTGTTATGCTCACAATAGAGCCTGGTATTTGAGTTACTTTGCTCCAGCTACCGGTGCTAAGCGGTGATAGATCAAGGGTGCTGAGTGTGTTGACATTAAAGCCATTGCCTCCATTAGAAAACACATATAATCCATTGTCAGTGCCGGCAAAGAAATAGTTGGTATTGCCTTCTAAAAATGTTTGTCTGCTATATTCTAAAGAGGTGACGGAGCCAGCATTGGCTGGCAGTGTTTTTACGAGACTATTTTGTGGGTTAGAAAAATCAGTGAATACTTGCTGCGGGCTTGCAATTGAACTGGTATATGCTTGGCTAATACGGGTAAAAAGTACCTTGTTAGTACCACCAAAAAGAGCATACCTATCTTGATTTGCAGTGCTGGTTATGGCTCGTACGCCTTGGTTAAGGTCGAGAGTACTGTAGCAGCCGTTTGATAAGGTCGTGTTAATGGTTGAGATCAGGTCATTCGGTTGTCCGGTCGCTGTCCACGAGGTGTAGCCAACAGCGCGTTGTGTTGATCCTTCTACAATCCAGATGTTACCGGTCTTTGCATCAACATCAAAAAATTTTACACTGCCGTCAGGTATGGTGTCACCGGGTAATGTGACGCCCGGGAAAGCATTGAGTGGGGCCGCGCGCTTGACCCATGGCGTCCAACCTACAATTTTGCCGGCATTGTTATCGGGTGTTGTTTGCCCATCATAGAGTGCTTGAGAGTAAAAAACACCGGTGTCATTAGTAGATGATGGCGCTTGATCGATAGATACATAGACCGTGTCGCCGACTACCACAATATCAGAGATGGGTGTGTCTGCAGCGATGGGTAAGCTGCTTGTACCGACAATAGCAGCGGGGTCTGTGCTGAGCGGTAGATCGCCGGTCGTTGCGGCAGGCATTACAAATTTAAAATTAACCAGATCAGCATTTTTATTAGCTAGGGTGCCATGGTTGACGGTATCGGTGGCATTATCAACCAGTGGTAATGCATAGATAGAGCTGCTGGTAAAATTGGTCGTGCCTCTGCCACCATTGACAATTAAATAGCTGGTGCCGGTACTGGCATGCATCACACGGACCTGCAATGCGCGCAAATCGGTACTTGCATTAGCAGCTACAATAATTTCATTGGTGAGGCCGGAAGTAATAGCGCTATCTTGTACAATTTCGTTGAGGGCAAGGCCGGTATTAGTTACTTGGCCAATCACAACTGCTTTACCGATAGCGGCTACACTCGCGTTCGTTGTAAGGCGTAAGCCTGCATAGAGTCGGTCGAATGGCAAATCATAATAGAGAGCTATCTGATTGGTGTTGGGGTTGCCTGCTTCCGCTGGATTGATAATGACTGGTGTAGTGCCAAGTTGAGATGAATTCTCATCCAGTTCTTGCGCCAGATTGCCGTTAAATCCATTGGGTGCGTCTTTGATCGTGAGCACGACTGTGTCTGTGCCGGTCGATTGAATGCATTGGACATTGATCAGTGCTATGCCGCTGCCGGCAAGGCCGAATACATCAGAACCATTGCTAGGACGAACAGCCGCAAAAATAAAGGCATTACTTGACGCTAGCTGTACGATACCATTGGTTGGACTACCGGTCGCATCATTGAGAGCGCTCGTTTCTTGCAGGCTGAGACCGTTTTCAAACATTGCAAAGACATTTTGTGCTTGGAACAAGTTGGTATTTTTAATAACAAAGGGCAGTATTGCCATGCAGCCGTTTATTTGGACGAGGTTTAATAATTCGATAGATGTAGGTGATGGCAATTGTGATGCGATACCTTGAAATTTAGAATTGCCTTCAAAATCCGGTCGCGTTGCACGCGAAATAGCGTAGATGTTGTTACTTGGTGCATCAACACCGACGAAAAAAACACCGGAAATAGGATTAAGAACCTTAGCGGTAATGGCGGCGGTAAATACATACGGGGCAGTGATACCATCGCCCCGTACCAGAATTGAGGGTGAGGTATAGAATATGTTGAATAATGCACAAAGATAGAGTGGTACAATCTGGCGCTTCATCGTGTTCTCCTTTTTTATCCCTCGATACATTTCTTCGCTGTGCTCGAAACACTCGGGACGAGCGGAGAAAACATTTGTTTTTTATGTGTAGGGGTTAAATATTACCCATATATCAAAGGACGTTAAAAACTATGCAAATGAACGAGGCATATGATTTTTATCTAAGTTATTTTTTTCGCTCGCCCCGAATGTCCGCCGTAGCTTTATGCGCAGGCGTGATGTATCGAGGGGTATCAGGGGTTTAGAATTAGAAATTTTAAAATTTCCAATTCACATCAACGCCAAAAATCCCACCAACCATATTGGTTTTAAATATACGTCTACCATCCACAATAATGTTGTAAAACGCTGCAATGCGTGCCCCTGCACATGAATCATCTTTGGTAAAATCATACTCAGCTAAACAGTGAATAGTCTGCATGCTCCAGCCTTGCAACGTTTCATCACAATTGGCAATGGAGCTATCGAAACTAGAGTCACAAGGGAATACGGTATCAGGTCGCTGTGCTGCAAAAGAGTAGCCCATCAAAGCAGAAAAGCCTCGATAGAGATGATCAGCTTTGAGTGATAAACCAAATGTCCAGACCGCACCCTTACCGATATCAGCACAGCCCTTGGCCAATTTGATTATGCCGTTCTGACTTGCAGCAGTTTTAAGTCTAATATCGCGGCTAGTACCGGCAAAAAATATACCATCAAGGTGAGCGGCAATGGTCAACCAATCATAGAGCCCCCAGGCAATATCGCCGGAAAAGGGTACACCGACATGACCATTGTAGCCAAGAGGTATAGAAAAAATGTGGTCTTCATTACGTTTTTTACCGGTTGGAACTAAAATGCCAAATTTAAGTGTGGTATCTATAAAATCAAGAAATTCAGTTTCTTGATAATTGTTTGTCCACCCAAGGAGTATGGTTAAATCGCCCACGCCTGTTTCATTGATGGGACATCTACTTAAATTATATCGCGCTAAAATAGCATCAAAATTATTTTGAAAGGCGACCCACATAGGAGTTTTGTTGTTGGGTATTTCTTCATCATCAGGAGAAAGGTCTTTGAAGCAAATACTATTAATTTTGATATTTCTGACGGGTAAAAAGAGTTCCCCAAAGAAGCCGTGAACCGCGTTTTGTATCAAAGAAAGATTAGATTCGATAATGCTAAATTTTCCGCCTATTGAAAAACTGGCAAATGGGTGTGGCATGGAGCAATGGCATCCAGGCATGAATACCGTCCGTTCCGGCGTGTTTGCCAATTGGGATAGAATAAGATCAAGGGGATTGGTATTGGATTTACCGGGTACGTTCACTCCTAAATCATGCATGTTATTGGGGCCATATAGATCAAATAAGGGGGCTGTGTGGTGCTCAGTATTACGAGATTTGTGGGTTGCTCCCCAACCGGCACTAATATCGAAAGAGGTTAATACATCGATACCTAAGCGTGTTTCTTGCCACAGGTTGGTCGCGCGATAAAAATGAGCATTGTCCATGGCACCCAAGGTGGTGCAGATGCAAGCACAAAAAAGCATCACTTTTTGTATCATTCAGTTTCCTTTATATGCCAAAATTCAAACTCATGTTTCTATGTATAGATAAAAATACACAAAAAAGAAAGAGTTAACGAAGAGTATATGTTATTTTTAGGGCTTACTAAGGCCTTGCGTTAAGGCAACTGCTTTATTATACTAAATACCATTATATTAACTATTTTTTAGGGCGGGAACTTATCCATGATATCAGAGAATGATCATACCTCATATGCACCACACAATGAACAGGGGCAAGAGCCTAACGGCCATATGTCTGAAGAATCAAATCAGACGCAGCTGCAAGAAGCATTGAACGCATGCCAGATGCAAGTAAGCGAGTGGCAAGACAAATATGTGCGGATGAATGCTGATCTTGATAACATTAACCGTCGGGCCGCCAAAGATAGAGCGTTAGCGCAACATACTGCCCAAGTGGCATTGCTCTTGCCTTTGCTGACCATTGTCGATGATTTTGAACGAGCGCTGGAACAACAAAAAAATGCTCCTGACGATACCCATAAGCTGATAGAAGGCATCACGATGATCCACACCTCTCTACAGAAATACTTATCTTCTGTTGGTGTAGAACCCATTAAACAATATGATCAGTTTGATCCTGAATTGCATGAGGCATTGACTGCAGTAGCATCCGATATACACACGAGTGGTTCTGTTGTATCAGTGCTGCAGAAAGGGTATCTGTTTAAGGGTAGCCCCTTGCGCCCAGCCAAGGTCAGTGTAGCCCAGTAATGGTTGAGATGATGGAGATTTGTGCATGATTATCAAAAAAATATTCTTTCTATCGTGCGTACTTTGTATACATAGTACCGATATATATGCGATGAAACATTCAGAGGATGCAGTTTGCATATTGGGCACTTCTAATCAAGAGTCTATAAATACGGTTATTTTCGAAACACTTCCTCCAGAGCTGCTACCTAAAATCATTTCGTATGCAGTCTCTTCTAAGAATGTTCTCATGAATGTTTGCAAACAAATGTATAGGCTTTTTTGTTATATGGACCATCTTACACCTACATGCTAGCCAAGGTGAAAATTGGAATGGAGTATGTGCCGCATATCCTCATTTGATTGCGTATAATAAGTATGATTCCCAACGCATGTATTACTTACTGATCAAAGCTAATGATCTTGTATTAATGGAAAAATTGCTTCGTGTTGATAAATATTGTAAAGAAAATATTAAAGAAGCTGCCGTATACTTATTTAATCGGCCTGTTTGCTCAATTGGGTCTCAAGAAGTGCTGGATTTAATAGAGCGCTATTGCCTTGGTGAGGGTAAACAGAGTGAGTGGTGTGTGAAATGCAAAGAAGGGATGGATTTATGCACCTTTTGTGTTAGGAATAATAAGGAAAGATGCAGGGATATAATCCCTGATAATCCCGAGGTCTGGGCCTTATTGGATGCGCTTGTTGAGCATGTCATGGCTAATACTATGGATCATTTACAAACACTAAAAAGTAATCTGCTTGCTGGCGTTGATCAAAGTTTTATATTGGATTTTTTTAACCAGCTTTTTATCTTCTGTTCTGATAATAGTCGTGAAAAATTAATATTCTTCCTTGTGTCTCGTGGTCTGGATAAGGAATGTGATATTTTAACAGGTGCAATGTGTAGGGCGATGTTATCTGATGATTATAGGAAAGCACAATATTTTAAAGATCATGGTGCGGATATTAATACTTGGACAGAGTATTCTAATGATTTTGACCAAGAGAACCTAATTTGTCTAGCAATTAGCAGAGTTTTTGGCAAGGACGATTACCAGATGCTTATATTCTTGGCAGAGAATGGGGCAATCCTTGATTTAAATATTAAAACCCGTGATCGTGGATTTGCATTATGTCATCTAGATCAAAAAAAAGTTCAAAAAGTCCTCCCCTCTGCCGTTTATGCTGAGTATAAAGCGTTACAAGGTGAGGACCTCTTTGCGTCCCCTTTGCTTTATGCTGTTATTGAGGGCAATCAAAAATTGGTAACAAGATTACTGTATTATGGAGCTAAGGTATGTGTGCCTCAATTATGCGGGGATGGGGATGCGCAAGAAGATGAGGCAGGAGAGAATTGCCCTAAAATAATCAATGGTATTGATCTTCTGGAGATAGCAAAAGCTTCGGGCAATCAAGAAATTACTGATGCAATTGTGCAAGCACAGGAAACAGAGGGTGTAAACCATTTGGTGGATAATCTTTTTATTTAAACGTATCGTGTCTGGGCAGGGTAGGGCTAGCTACAACCTACCAAGGCCAGTGTAGCCCGGTAAGGGCTGGGGGGCGGTTGAAAAAACGCTCAAAACTGCTATACTGGTCCTATCTATCTGAAAATACCCTTCTACAATGGTGGCCATTATGAAAAAGTTCATTAACTTATCTCTTTTATCCCTGATTTTATCTGTTTTAACCATTGGCAATGCCTTGGGGATGCAGGATTGGTATCGGCACGGCTGGCAGCCTAAAGACGGCTATACAGTGTACTGTAATGCAGGAATATTGCCGTATGCCGTTGATACGGATGGGAATAGATTTTTTTTGCTTGGCCTCGAGCCAGGCGGTCATACTCAAACGGGAAAAACTGTTGTGGTAGATTTTGGTGGGCAAAGAGATAATAATGAAAATCCGAAGGACACCGCAACACGTGAATTTTCGGAAGAAACACGCGGCATAATGGGTTGGAATCCAAATCATGTGACTATAAATGAATATGCAGATATAGACTATACAGAGCGTGTGCAACGATCTACGAACTTTATTCAGGATCAACTGACGCTATCACATCCTATAATTAGCATACTACCTAATAATAAAAAGAAAACGTATACGATTTATCATGAATATTTGGTTGAGATTGATTACATAAGCCCGGACGATGTCCTAAACCTGCCCTTTGAACATGGTGTTGAAAAAATTGGTTACCGATGGGTCAGTGCCACAGAGCTATTGGCATTGATACCTGATAAAAGCACGAAGTTTGACTACGCGAGCTGTGTGTTACCACACACCTTGGGTGATCTGCCTCTTAGATTTCCCTTTGTGGGCTTTTTACATCACCATAAAAAAGATATCGAAAAAGCCCTGGCAGGAGACCCTGCGAGATTGCAAAATATTCAGCATTGGAATGGACTAAGCCCGCTGAAGAAGCCACCGTTAATCCTAGAAATCCCAGAAAAAACAAAGAAAACGGATCTGGTGGCATTACCGGTGGAACCTGGAGCAACTCTCGATACTGATGAAGAGATTCCCGATACTGGGCCGGTAACCATAATATCTTATCCCTGGAAGCATATTTATACCCTAACCGCATTTGTAGTTGCATTAGGTGGCTATGCCCTTTACCATTGGCTGAATCCAAAAGATGAAGCTGAGGATGAAAAGGCAGCGGAATTTGAAGCGACAGCCGTTTAGTAACCTCGTTAATGAGCATTTAGCTCTTATGTCATATTTGTCAGGACCAGTTGGTAAGTGTGATTGGACCGATTATTCTAATGTCCATCAACCTTGATATAATTCAAAATACCAATTATCAATTCGATAAAGATCAGTAATATAACCAAAACGGATAATAGATCTTCTCGTACAGCATCAGTTTTGTGTTGGTACACAATGCGGATATCATGAATAATGCTTAATTTACGGTCGATACCGTGCTGCCAGTTTTTCAGATCAAGCTTTTGCACAAGTAGGCCATAGAGCTCAGAAAAATAAGGATCGCCACCTACTTTCAGGCTGCCCTCAAGTCGCTCGCAAATAACTGAAATATCCACTTTTATTTTACCTAAATCAGCCACTGGATCATGTGCGATGCCGATAAAGGGTAGATATGATTTAAGCGGTAGTTTTTGAGTGCTGCCTTCATAAATCTTATTCAGTTGTGCGTCAAGAAACCGGTCAAAGAACCGTAATTCAAGTTGTTGAATATTGGCAAATTCAAAAAAGTCCTCTACTTCGGGAAAATCACTTTCATACGCAAATGTAGCGTCAGTGTCTACAATAATGAGGTCACCACGAAAATAACCAATTGCCGAATCTAAAATATCGTTTTTTTGTTCCTCAGATAATATTTCTGTTTCAAACCGCAGCATTGAGGCAATAGTACTGCCGTATGTTTCTTGCAATTGTGCTACGGATATGTGTTCCGGGAGTGGATCAACTTGAATAACGGTATATGATGAACGGGTATCAAAGAATTTTGGCTTAGTGATGTACCGATCAATCAGATTGAAAAGGTTTTTTACATCAGTGGAGCTCTGTTCTAAATGTTCATTGACTACTTTTTGTAGCGTATTGCTTAGATCGTTCAGGGTACTGACAAACGGTACTTTGTATATGAATGAAATGGCACCAAAGTTATGAATTTTACAGCTGGCTGCTTTTTTATGTATGGCATCAGTGTATGGCACATCAATGGCTAGTGGAGTATGATAATTTTTGAAATTTTTTGGCAGCGCTATAGGCGCAGTTTTTATAGTAGGTAATGAAGCTACCTTGTCCAAATTAATGTCATCACCGACATCAAAAGCGGAAAATATAAAAATGTTACCGGAAAAGAGCGTTGAGTTTTGAATTGATTCAGACATAGTATATATCCTTGAAAATTGAAAATTGGTACAAATGATGAGACTATTTTTTTAAGATAGTCATGAATGCTTCTTGCGGCACTTCTACATTACCAATTTGCTTCATCTTCTTTTTACCTTCTTTTTGTTTTTCGAGTAATTTGCGTTTACGGCTAATATCACCACCGTAACATTTTGCGGTCACATCTTTGCGTAATGGTGCCACGCGATCGCGTGCAATCACTTTAGCGCCAATGGCAGCTTGGATGATTACTTCATACAATTGGCGCGGGATGACACCTTTCAATTTTTCCGTGATGTCACGGCCAATGTAGTACGCCTTATCAGCATGTACGATGGACGAGAGCGCATCGACTGCTTTGCCGTTAAGCAAAATGTCCATTTTAACCAATTTTGCCGGTTGATAATCAGCTATTTCATAATCAAAGCTTGCGTACCCGGAACTTAATGATTTGAGTTCATCATAAAAATCGGTTGCTACCTCGTTGAGTGGTAAGCGATATTTTAAAATGACGCGCTGTTCATCAAGATATGACAAATCTTTTTGCACGCCTCGTTTTTCCTCAGATAATTTAATGAGGCTACCCAAATATTGGCTAGGCGTAATAATGGTGGCATCAATAACCGGTTCAAAAATTTCTTCAATATGATTAGGTTCAGGAAAATCTGCCGGGTTTTCTATGTTGACTAGTTCGCTTGTATTGCGCAGTTTAATTTTATAGAGCACGCTTGGTGCCGTTGCAATGACCGATTGATTATATTCTTGTTCAAGGCGCTGCCTAAAGACATCCATGTGTAGTAACCCCAAAAAGCCACAACGGAAACCAAGGCCAAGGGCGGTGGATGTTTTCTTTTCTACCGATACACTCGCATCATTGAGGGTTAACTTTTCTACAGCATCATTTAATTCAGGAAAGTTATCGGTGACGACGGGGTAAATACCGGCAAATACCATCGGTTTAGCCGGTTTGAATCCGGGAAATGGAGTAACTGGTTTTTTAGTGTGATATATCGTGTCGCCTACGCGTGCTTCCCGTACGGTCTTCATGCCGGTGATCAAGTATCCTACTTGCCCTGCATATAAGGCATCGCATGGGGTTGGCTCTGGATACATAATGCCAAGTTCTAGTACTTCGTACGTGACATGTGCTTGTGCCAACGTTACTTGATCTCCTTTATGCAATTGGCCGTCATGTAAGGCAATCAAGCAGATAACACCGCGATATTCATCAAACCAGGAATCAAAGAGCAGGGCTTTCAATTGTCCGGTTGATGTACAGAGGGGACCTGGAATTTTAGTGATGATAGCTTCTAAAATCTCTGTCATGCCAATATTAGCTTTTGCCGAGGCAAGGATAATAGTATTAGGATCAAAATCAAAGATATTTTTCAATTGATTGGCAATGCGTTCAGGATCGGCGGTAGGCAGGTCAATTTTGTTTATGATAGGTACAATAGTCAAATCTTGTTCGAATGCCAGATAAAAATTGGCCATAGTCTGAGCCTGCACACCCTGTACGGCATCAACGAGTAGTAATGCGCCCTGGCATGCATATAGAGAACGAGATACCTCATAGTTAAAATCTACATGTCCCGGCGTATCAATCAAATTCAATAAATATTTTTTGCCGTTATAGCTATAGATCATGGAAGCGGTTTGTGCTTTAACCGTGATCCCTCGCTCTCGTTCAACCTGTAATTTGTCTAGAAATTGGGCGGTTTTTTCCCGTTCAGATACGGTACCGGTAAGTTCCAACAATCTGTCTGACAGGGTTGATTTGCCATGATCGATATGGGCGATAATAGAGAAATTGCGCACTAAATCAGGGGAAAAGTGCTGTAAATCTAATTTTTTTGTACTCATGGGACTTTAGTGTAGGCGAATCGGGGGTGTTTGTAAAATTTTTACGCGTTGTATTACAGATAGAGGATTCCTACATTGGGCATTGGTCACTTTAATTGTATTGCAATCTGAATATTGATTCTGTTATTTTGATTGTAGAAATGATGATTGAGCATTGTTGGGGGGGCTATGAGGGTTATACATAAAGTGCGTTGTGTAGTATTGGGTGTTCTTGTAGGAGCTATTCTTTCTATTCCAGTGACGTATACCGAGCAGAACGCTTTTACACCTACGCCTGCAGATCAAGCTGAGCTCAAACATATTTTGCACGAAGTAAACCGCGCAAAAGGGCAGGGATATACGCAAACAGAGGCTCAGCTGAGTGTGCCGTCAGTGCAGCAAGCAATGAGTGGCGAATTGAATTTCGCTCGTAACAAGGGAATCATAACCGAAGCATTGCATAAAGAACATGCATTGAAAGATGGCTATTATGTATTTTATACTGCGATTCCCTATATGCGTCTTTTTCAAGACGTAACGCGTAAGCTCTACAAAAGAAAAATCGGTAATGTGGGAGCTCTCAAAGATAAATCATTTCAGTTTATTCGCTATTCCTACAACGATCCCGTGTATGGCCAATATAAGAATGCGACAGACTTTCTTGTAAAGGAACTCACACAAAACGGTATTATAGATGATAATCAAGTTCGCTTAAAAACAATTCTTGTGTCTACCAACCTTTCATTATTTGGCAATGCAGCATTCGCTGGTGAGTCTACCTGGAGATTTTTAAATAAACCACAACCATGGGGTGTTGCACCAGCAGCATGGCTTGAGGCATCGCTTAAATCGTTTGGATATCCGGCTGAATATGCAAAAAAATTGATCGCTTTAGTGCCCCTCATCAAGCATGACCAAGGTGATCTCTTTCAAATTTTTGTGCCAAAGGCGGTAGTGGATGAGGTGGGATATTTATCATGGCGCCAGGGTATACCATTTGATCCGGGCATTATTGAAAAATGGTTTGGCCGCGACCCACTACGATTGGGGAAATTGGGCGAGGTGAAGGATGCCATAATTCATGACGAAATTAATGAACGCGTTTATAATTTGCGTAGGCAATGGAAGACCGGTAATCCAGAATTTAAAGGGCTCGTGAATCTGATGATTCAGCATGCTCAAGAGGGAAAGTATTGGCTTTCGACCGGTTTAGATGCATATAAGAATAGTCCTGAGCAAGTGTTTGAAATTAATCATCAACAAGCTCGTCTTTTAATCACCAATGATATGTTACTCAATCCAGACAGTGGGATAAAAATTTATCGATACTCTAATTTGCCTGCCTCTCAAATTTCTGAATATAAAAAGAAACTCAAAAACGTCATGTTGGAGATGGAAGCGCATAAAAAACGTATTGCGCCAAAATAAGTTGTAGTTGAAGGGAAAAGAGATGAAAAAAATAATGATATGTGCGATGGCAATTATGCAGACAGCGCAGATGATGGCGTTTGAATCTGATGCCGTGTTTATACAACAATTGTTTAATAAAGTGGGACGGCCGTATGTTGCGCGTGGTGGATATACGCAGACTACAGCGCATGTCTCTGTTCCTTCCGTACAACACATAATGAGATCAGAATTATCCGGCTTTGGGGTACATGCTCAGATAATTAATCAGGTGCTTACGCGTGAAACTGAATATAAGCGTCAGTATGATGTATTCTATACGGTACAAGAGTGTTCTCGTTTGTTACAAGATGTTACGCGTGAGTTATACAAACGGCAAGTGGGTGAGCTAGGCGCGCTTAAAAATAATGCATTTCAATTTGTGCGCTATGAGTATCAAAAACCTCAATATAATCAATTTAGCGGGGTGAATGCATTTTTAAAGCATGCCATTACCAAGGATGGGATTGCCTTTGATCTATTTGATAATAATATGATGTTAGTCCCGGCAGATCTTTCGCTTTTTGGTAACGCGGGAACCGGTGTTTACTCAACTTGGATGCGTTTTAATAAGCCGGAACAAGAGTGTAATCCAAGTATGGTTCGTGCATCATTGGCGCAGGTATTGGCGTCATATGGTTATTCCGATGCATATGTGAATAAATTGCTTGAGTTACAATCATATTTGGTAGATAGTCATGGTAAGCAGTTGGCGGATCTATTACAAATTTTTGTGCCTGAGTCTATGGTAAATACCATTGGTTATGTGTCATGGCGTTTAGCTATTCCCTATGATCAGCAATTGATTGATGCCATACTTAATTCTCAAGGGATTACTCCTATTGCTTCACGAGAAGAGATGATTAAGGCTGTGGGGAATTTTAACCGTTTGTATAAAAATGGTGATGTCAATGCGCAAAAAGCTGTTACTGATATGTTGAAAAGAATGGAGAGTGGATCGTTCAAATTAGAACAATATTTGTATGAATATCGTACACAGCCACAGACATTACCTACTTTAAACTTTGCACAAGCTCGGCTGTTGATCACCAATAAAGTAATGCTTAATCCCGAAAGCGGTGTGCGTATTTATCGCTATTCACAACTTGAGCCGGCCAAAGAAGCGGCCTACAAAATAGAATTGGAACGTATATTTCATCAGATGGATATTGAAAAACAAGCGCGTGATGCGATAAAGGTAAAATAAAGTGAATAGGATGCGGAATATTTTTGTATTACTACTTTTGATCATTGCTGGTCAGAGCTGCAGAGCAAATAATAGGCCAAGCGCTGGCGTTTTGCCCTATTATGTTGATCGAGCTGGCCAGGCCTACTTTTTGATCGGAGAAGAACCGAACGGGTTATGGGCAGATTTTGGTGGTCGGGCTGATAAGAGCGATCGTAATCCGAAAGAGACGGCTCTGCGTGAGTGTACGGAAGAAACGCGTTGTGTGTTTGGCATGTATGATTATAAGCAGAACCGTAAGTTGCGCAAACGTATTTTACACTATCCGGAATGTATGCATGCGAGTCATCGCTACCTAAAACCTCGCATGTCTCAAGGGCTCCATCATCCGCGCGGCTATTATGTTATGTATTTGGCGCGTGTTGAATTTATTCCTGAGCAGGTATTTAATCGTGCAGCGAAAATTCCTCATTACGAAAAAAAGCAGTATGCATGGGTGCACGCAGATGCCTTTATCAATGCTGTTGAGTCATCTGCCAATCGACACAATACCTACTTTGAAGGGAAGAAAATACGTCCTCCGTTTTGTGACATGATCAAAACTCATGCGCAGGTATTGCGGCGTATGATCCATACTCGTCGTCGTACAGTGGTATTGCATCGTGGGGTTGGCATGAGTGCTAATCTGTTGGTCACTGTCTGAATCTCTATGTCAGATAGGAATACTGCGTATTAGAAGTCTTGTATATATTCATACATTATTTTGTTATTATAGTTATTAACAATAGAATAGTTACATAAAAATGGCCCTTAAGCTGCTCTTTTCAGGTTTTATGAAAAAATATATATTTTTGGTACTTATGGTCCTGTCGGTATGCATACCCGCGTATGGTATGAAGCGTGCTTTAGAGCCTGCGATTCAGGAGCCATATGGCGGTGTAGGCATGGTCGAGGATGTCATTTCACGTATCTTTGCTCTTTGTCCAACGAGCACCAGAAACGTATTGATGAAGGTTTGTACGTTGTATGCCCAGTTGGCTACCCGTACAAATACCGCATTGTACGTTATGGGCGCGCGGCTTCCAGAGCTTCATACTATACTGGTGATGAAGATGGCTTTATCCCAATCTAATATAGCACTATTGCGTGCTGTGAGTACCATTGAGGACTTAGGCGTGCTCTTACAGAAAAATGGAGAATCGAAACGTATACTATCCTGGCTATTGTTTCGGATGGAAAAGGATAAGGTTGAGCAGTTTCAGCCATTGTTGCCCAAATGTGTTACAGATGAATATGAAGGGTTGCTGCAAGATTATCCGGATAGAGATATAAAAAAGATCACTGCCCCTGGATCCGTGCTTGAGATGGGAATTAGTTTTTCCTATAAAGATGACCGCGTATGGGCTTTACGGATAGAGAAGCTGTGTAATGCCTGCCAAGAGGGTGAGAATACATACTTGTGGTTGATACGTCACGCTTCCAGGTTTTTAAAAATGGCGAGTATGCGTGGTCGCACTGAATGTATTAGGGCCATGCTTGCCAATGCGAATTACGCGAGACATTTAAAGCCTGAAGGGGATATGCTCGCACAGTGGCCAGATTTGTTATATAAGGCATGTGCATCAAAGGATACCGCATCATTTCAACTATTAGCCGATTGGCTCTTTACGCAGCCGATTGCTAACGCTCATATGCGGGAATTAATCAAGAACATTATGACCCAGGTTATAGATATCAACAGGCATCAACATTTGCGTATAGTGGTTGCTAAAGGTAGAACTATAAAAGATTTTGATATATGGGCTAAAGAATTACTGTGGTATGCGTTTATCCATAAAAAATATGATAGTGTTGATACCCTACTTGAGTACTTAAGTCTGGTCGTACAATCTCAGCAATTACCGGTATCTGAGCCAATGCGTCGGTGCAAGCAAGTGATTGAGGTGGTTTTTACTGAGACCATATATTATCTGGATGTATCCACAGAAGTGGAAGCACTGTGTACGATTGAGTTGCTGTGTACCAAAGACCAACAGCATTGTATCAAAATGATAATCGAAAAAATCCGTACGTATTCATATTTTAATGAGATAGCATCCCCTATATTGGCAGGTGCCCTCAAGCAAAAAAATTATGAAATTGTGCGCATGATTTTTGCATGGCGTGATCATTTTGCAAAGGGCCCTTCAATGTTGCCAATGAGTACGTGGGAAAGGTTATTAGGAGCTATAGGTGAGCAGACGGATGTAGACTTATTCTCAAACGTATTGGAGTGTGGTTTTTGGCCAGTTATGCACGGCGAACCTATTTCGATTTCTGATGTAGACCCTTTGCAAAAATTGTTTATGGCTTTTGGTATCAACAGCATAGCGAGCAATGATCTACGCTTTCTCGAGGCATTACTGGTCGTGGGCCAGCGGGGTCAGCGATTGTTTGCAGAACAAATCACAGAAATGTTGGAGAATGCACTTGAAAAAGGAGCATATGAGAGTATCAAACTATTACTTACATGCGGTGCCTGTCAGCATAAGACTCATAACTTTATGCTATCTATACTCAAAGAAGCGGGTGTGTCCAATATCGCTGTGCAAGTGCCGGATTATGTACTTTCGCTGAAACAAAAAAAGCCGGATTTATTTCAGCAATTAGCGTCCACAAGCGCTCAGACGTATATGCAAAAGCAACGGCTAGCGGTTGAGATACAGGCACTTGTTGAGCTCCAGAAAAAGAAAAACGAAGAACAAGCACAATTAGCTAGTGGCTTAGAAAATGCAATCAGAACAACCGATGTAGTTGCACTAGAAAGCATATTAACGGCGGGAAATAGTATACAGCCAGTTGTTATAGAGAGATTAGTGTCTTGTGCACAGGCGTGTAAACGAGAATGTGATGCTTCTCTTGGCAATATTGACTATTTGATGCGCCTTGGGCGACACACACACGCGGAAGCTGTGTCGCTGCGACGACCCCATGAGCAGAAAGGAAAATGTCTGGATACTATTATTCAATTGCTTTCTAGCTATCAGACTAATGATGCATCGAGTAGTGCCTTTGTGTGATAATTCGTATTTATCAGCGGTTTTCCACTATTTTGTTCCTAGGACATGTCTTTTTCTTGTCTAAATTATGCGTGCGAGGTAATATACTTACATCGTTATATTTCCAGTATTAATTCAGTCTGGAGTACCTGCAAGAAAGGCATTAGGATATGGAACCGGCAAGCACTAAAAATAGTATTAATGACCGACAGGCAGTCAAGCCGGTCTTGGTCGAGCAAGAATTAAAAGATTCATTTCTTGATTACGCAATGTCAGTAGTAGTTAGTCGAGCAATCCCTGACATACGTGATGGTTTGAAGCCGGTGCACCGCCGTGTCCTCTACACAATGCATCAAAAAGGGTTTCATTATAATAAATCGTACCATAAATCGGTAAAAGTCGTTGGTGAAGTGCTGGGTAATTACCATCCGCATGGCGATAGTTCTGTGTATTCAACCATGGTAGGCTTAGTTCAAGATTTTTCCAAACGTTATCCATTACTGGATGGACAAGGTAACTGGGGTTCGGTAGACGGCGATAATGCAGCTGCTATGCGTTATACCGAAGTACGCATGGAGAAAATTTCACAAGAAATTCTTGCTGATCTGGATAAAGAAACCGTTGTATTTGTACCAAACTTTGACGAGTCGACTGTTGAGCCTATCGTATTGCCAAGCAAATTGCCTAATCTGCTTATCAATGGTGCTTCGGGTATTGCTGTCGGTATGGCAACCTCTATACCACCACACAACCTGACAGAAGTGATTAATGCGTGTTTAGCATTGCTTGATAATGAACATATTACCGATAATGAGTTGTTTGCTTTGATTCCAGCGCCAGATTTTCCTACCGGTGGTATTATTTGTGGGCGGGCGGGAATTGTTAAGGCGTACACCACGGGGCGCGGGCGTCTCATTTTGCGTGGGGTTGCCGAAATCGAAGAGACAAAAAAGGGTAGTTGCATCATCATTACGCAATTGCCATATCAGGTTAAAAAATCTGATTTAGCCATTAAAATCGCTGATTTGGTTAAAAATAAAATTATTGATGGTATTACTAATATCAAAGATGAGTCAGATAAAAAGGGTATGCGTCTGGTACTTGATGTCAAACGTGGTGAGATTCCGCAAGTAGTACTTAATCAGTTGTACAAGCATACCGAGCTCCAGACGTCCGTATCGATTTTGATGTTGGGGCTGTTGGATAATCGTCCGCTGGTATTTACACTGCGTCAATTATTACAAGAATTTTTATATCATCGTAAACAAGTTATTTATAAACGTACTATTTTTGATTTGGGTAAGGCAAAAGCGCGGGAGCATATCCTTGATGGCTTTATTATAGCACTTGCACAGATTGACATAGTTATTGAAAGCATTAAGCAATCAGAGAGTGCTCTTGAAGCGATTGATCGGTTATATAAGCGTTTTGCATTGACTGAAGAACAGAGTAAGGCGATTTTGGAAATGCGCTTACAACGACTTACCGGTCTTGAACAAGAAAAAGTTCGTACCGAGATGGCAGATCTAAAACAGACCATAGAGCAACTGCAGCTGCTTATTTCAAGTGAGCAGACGTTGAAAAAAGAAATTATAAAAGAGTTAACCGAAATTAAAGTTGCGTATGGCGATGAACGTAGGTCGCGCATTGAAGGTGCGATTGATATTCTGACTGAAGCTGACCTCATTCCCGATGAAGAAGTGGTGGTGACTATCACAGTAAAAGGGTATGTAAAACGTGTACCGCTTATTATTTATGGTGTACAGCATCGTGGTGGTAAAGGCAAAATGGGCATGGCTACACTGGAAGGCAGTGATGACTTGGTACAAGATATGTTTGTCTCGCGTAATCATGATGAGTTATTGTTCTTCACCAACTTAGGACGTGTCTACAGTCTGCAGGTTTTTGAAGTGCCTGAAGCAGGGCGCGTGGCACGAGGTAGAGCAGTAGTCAATCTATTACCATTACAAGCTGATGAGCGTGTAGTCAAACTTCTTTGCACCCGAGACATGGAAAATAAATTTATTGTTATGCTGACTAAGAATGGAGTCATTAAGCGTACCGACGCGATGAGTTTTGCAAAAATTCGTTCAACTGGTATTCGTGCAATTACGTTACGTGAAGAAGAAAAAGATGAACTGATTTTCTGTGATCTAAGCTCCGGAGCCGATACCATCGTTATAGCAACTGCGCGTGGCCAAGGAATTCGCTTTAAAGAAGAAGAAGTGCGTTCTATGGGACGTCAGGCAAGCGGTGTTATGGGTATACGGTTACGTAAGGGAGATGTGGTCGTTGGTATGGAAGTAATTGCTGATGGCCAAGATATCCTCTTTGCCACCGAAAATGGCTATGGCAAGAAAGTAAGTGTAGCAGATTTCCGTATTGCGCATCGTGGTGGCGTTGGGGTACGTACTATTCCAACTGATAAACGTAATGGGTTGGTGATTGGCTTGGCGTTGGTCAATAATCAGTCAGAATTACTACTCATTGATGAGGCTGGCAAAATAATTCGTCTGCCTGCTACGGAAATTCGTACGATGGGCCGTCAGGCAAAGGGTGTACGTCTGATTCGCCTTGATGAAGGTCAAAAACTTGCTGCAATGTTTGCTTTTGACCAAGCGGGTGAGTCCTCTGATGGTAATGATGAGGGGGCACCAGAAGAGCTGGAAGCTACAGCAAATACAGCGCTGGTCCAATTTGGGGGTATACGATCTGATGGAGATGCCTTATTTATGGATGATAATCAGGATGATGCAGTGCTCAACATGGACAATGCACCATTATTTGATGATGACGATATTTTTGCTGCGTTTTAGGGGCTTTTTTGGGGTCATATGAAGGCGCGTATTGTTCTATTGCATTTATCGCTGATTGATGGTGTTGGCCCTGCAACTATTGCAAAAATAGTCGCAGTACTGGCCCAAGATGATGCTGTGTGGTCGGCCCTATACACTATGATGGTATCGGCGTTGATTGATAGATTTCAGATTTCTAGGGCTATTGCTCAAAAAATAGAAATTGGGTTACAAAATAGCGCCTTACTGACGGATGAGTTAGAGCTTATTCGAGTGCATGAGGTTAATTGGGTAACTGTGCTTGATCAAGAGTATCCCGCGTTATTACGTTTTATCTACACGCCGCCGTCAGTTTTATATTGGCATGGTAGTTATCTACACGATGTATCTTCTCAGTCCATTGCCATTGTGGGTTCTCGGCGTGCGAACCATTATGGCCAGCGCGTGATTAATAAGCTAGTGCCTCAACTCGTTGAACGTAATTATACTATTGTCAGTGGGGGAGCGGTTGGTGCAGATACGATGGTGCACCGTGCCGTAGTTGACCGCAGAGGTAAGACGATAGTGGTATTAGGATCAGGGCTTTTGAGGGTCTATCCACGAGTTAATATACCCCTCTTTCAAGATGTGGTGGCTACCGGTGGAGCGGTGGTGAGTATTTTCCCCTTAACTACGCAAGCATTGCCGGGTAATTTTCCCGCCCGAAATCGCGTTATAGCGGGGTTGAGCAAGGCGTGTGTCGTGGTCCAAGCGGCGGCTCACAGTGGTGCAGCCATTACTGCTACTTACGCACTTGAGCAAGGCAGGGATGTTTTTGCTGTTCCCGGGCCAATAGATGATGAATTGAGTGTCGGCTGTCATGCACTTATTAAGGAGGGGGCTACGCTACTCTCTGATATAAGTGATATAATCGGCAACCCACAAGAGCAGAAAATGGTTACCCAGGCCGTGTTGCATAATGCCGAGACACCGGATTTCTCTTTTGGGATAGCCAAAGAATCATCGGAGCTTCGAGACCCATTGCTTTCTTTGTGCGATATTCCACGGTCTGTAGATGAGCTAGTGTTATTGAGCGGTACATCTTTTACGGTTGTGCAAGATAAGCTATTTGAGCTACAACTGGATGGGCTCGTCACCCAGGACTTTACGGGTATGTGGATTACGCGGTAATTTTTGCGTTTTTCTGCAAAATCGTTTATTATACTTTGTGCGCTCGAAATAAGAGTGCGTTCCCCATTTTGAACATTAGAATTTCAATTTGTCTTATCATTAAGGATATTGTATGCCAGTACCAAAACGTAAGCGTTCGCGCGCCCGTAGAGATTCCAGATTTGCCAACAAGGGAATGAAAGTTAAAATATTTGCTCAATGTAATAACTGCCAAGATGCAGTGTTACCCCATCAAGTATGTACTACCTGTGGTTTCTATAAAGGCATCAAGGTCTTGACTACTAAGGGTGAACGATCCTTAAAGCGTGCGCAAACACGTCAAGCTGCGGCGGCACAAAAGCAAGCAGCAAATCCTGAGCAAGAGTAATGACCATATAAGAGGTTGCGATGATTGCAATATAATTAAGATACAGACGGTTGCCAACACATGCGGCAACCGTTGCTGTTTGTATGAGGCGGTACGAAAAAAATAGGTAGTAGTGATATATATAATACAGTAATGGAAGATAAGGATGATGATGAACATTAAACAAGCAATACAAGTAGTGCATAACGGTATAACTAATTGGTATGATCGTGTGAGTGGATCAACCCACGAGCGCAAAATGCGTTATGTTCGTTATGGGATTCTGGCAGCACTAGTACTACTCATGCTGATAGGATTATTGTTGGGGCGACACTTTTTTGTATCTTACCGTGAACAGAATGCTCAGAAGGCATTATCAATGAGTTTAGCAGAATCTTTTAATGCGCAGCGTACGGTACAACCGGATTGGAGCATGGTTGCGGTAAACTGTGCTCATGCAGCTGAAGATAATAGCTCGTCCCATTTAAAACCATATTTTATGGCGTTGCAAGCTGATGCGCTTATAAAGGCGGGTAATACTGAGCAAGCACTTGAGGTAATGGATGCTATGCTTGCCCGTATGCCTACGCACGATCCATTAGTGCCATTATATGCCTTAAAGGGCGCATTAATGTCTCTTGATGCAGCTGATACATTAGTTCAAGAACGGGGTTTGAAAGTGCTAGAAAAGCTTGCATCTGATGAGGCGAATATCTATCGAGATGCAGCCCAGTTTTATTTGGGGCACTATTACTGGACTCGTGATCAATTAGACAAAGCACGGGCAGTATGGCAAGAATTGGTGGCGCAGCGTCGTGTGGAACTAGGTATGCGGTCTCCATGGGCTGATCTAGCGAGTAGTAAACTTAGTGATCAGGTATAACTATAATGGATGCCAAGCATAAGACATTGGTGCGAGTGCGATTCGCGCCATCGCCTACAGGACATCTACATATAGGTGGTCTTCGTACTGCGCTCTTTAATTGGTTGTTTGCACGGCACTATGGAGGGACCTATCTATTGCGTATAGAAGATACTGATGCAAGCCGTGATAAAGCGGAATATGCGGATTCTATTTTTGGCTCATTTGAATGGACCGGTATTATGCCTGATGAGCAACCCGTTATTCAGTCGACTCGCATTACAGAGCATCAGCGTGTTATAAAACAACTTATTGATCATAAGAAGGCATATAAATGTTATTGTGCACCGGATGACCATGTCAAGCGATTACAAGCACGTGGTATTGACAGCTTATTTGTCAAATATGATGGTTATTGTCGTACTCGTGATACAGCTCCGGATGATGCACATGCATCGTATGCAGTTCGTTTTGCCATCCCGCAGTACCGCGCGGCCGTTATATTTGAAGATTTAATTCGTGGGCGCGTTGAAATGCCTATCGATCAATTGGATGATTTTGTTATTGCCCGTTCAATTGGTGCTCCGATGTATAATTTTGTTGTTGTGGTAGATGACGCCTTTATGGGTATTACGCATGTCATACGGGCGGAAGAGCATTTAGTCAATACGCCCAAACAGATATTACTTTATGAGGCATGTCAATATACTATTCCCCAGTTTGCGCATGTGCCGCTCATTTTAGGGCCCAGCGGGGATAAATTAAGCAAGCGCGATGGGGCAGTATCGGTCCTTGAATATCGGCAGCTAGGATACTTGCCTGCTGCACTTATTAATTATTTAGCGCGGCTTGGTTGGGCGCACGGAGATCAAGAACTGTTTAGTACTGATGAACTGATTAGCTGCTTTACGTTGGAGGCTATTGGTAAAAAGGGTGCGATTTTTGATCCTCAAAAATTAGATTGGGTTAACAGTATTTACATACGTAGTAGTGATAATGAAACATTATTATCTATTATATATGCAGACGTGATGCCAACTATACAGGCTCAGCTGTCTACATGGTCACGTGCAGATAGCCTGATATTTATAGAATTATACAAAGAACGCGTTTCTACACTCAAGCAGTTGGCACATATATTAGTTGAAGTACATAATGGTCCGACCACCTATGTATCTGAGGATAGAAGTAGCTGGATTACAGTAGAGACAGCATCATATCTGAGGCAATTTATAACATTGATTGAAAATGATCCGCTTTTTACGTTAGATACTATTAAAGAACATGCAAAACATGTTTGTAAGCATTATAGTATCAAGTTAGCCTTGCTTGCGCAGCCGATACGCATCAGTCTTATTGGCTCAAGTTCCGGACCGGGTGCTTTTGAACTGGTCGTTGCACTTGGCAAACAAGTAAGTATTAAGCGTATGCATGCGCTCTTGAACACTATTGGCTAAAACTATTATTATTGCCGTGAGGATTGCATGAAAATAGCGGTATTTTTTCCCGGTTATGGAAGTCAATATGTTGGCATGGGAAAAGATGTATACGATGAAAATCGCCTTGTGCAGGAATATTTTGAAGAGGCATCCAATTGTTTAAACATCAATTTTGTAAAACTGTGCTTTGCATCCTCAGAAACTGAATTGGCTTCTATGCCAAATGCGTATACCACTATCTTTTTGCTGAGCTCTGCACTCTACGCCTTGCTCAAGCAAGAAGGTATTAATCCTTCTCTTGTGGCGGGCTATAATATTGGTGAATATAGCTCATTACTAGCGGCGAATAGTATTACGTTACCGGATGGTTTGTATCTGCTCAATAAATTGGCAAATTTTTATCAAGAATTATTGGCTACGGTAGAGGTACGCATGATTTATGTGCGCGCTGTTGATACGCACATACTTACGACATTGTGTGAAAACGCCTCCCGTGCGGATGATCGAGCGGTTATAGCTTCATACAATTCGCCGACTGAAAATATAGTCTCTGGTAGCAAGACGGTGATAGAGTATGTGCAGCAACGAGTTTTGGACATTGGTGGTGGTGCAACAGCTGAAGACATGCCGCTTGAATTTGGCCTACATTCGCCCTTGATGGAGCCGGTTGCGCGCAACTTGAAAATATATTTAGAAAAAGTTGATTTTAAAAACGTGCAAGTGCCGTGGCTATCAGGTATTGATGGCCGTATCATCTTGCATGGTCAAGAGATCAAGCAGCGCGTAATCCAACAAATAGTTACGCCTATCCATTTTCAGCGGGCACTGCAAGCAGTGCATGAATATGATGTATTGGTTGTTATGGGACCCGGGCATCAATTGAGCCAGCTGATTGTTGCCTATTATCCGGAAAAACAGTGTGTGGTTATTAATAAAATGGCTGACATAGAACTATTAAAAAATATAGTACAAACACCACGTGTGGAGACATAAATGAGTCAATTTAATCGCGAAGATACCCATCAAAAGATCGTTGCCATTATTGCCAAAAAATTACAAATCGATTCATCTCAGGTGCAACCCCATGCGACACTGCAAGACTTAGGCGCCGATTCTCTTGATATTGTTGAAATTGTCATTTCCATAGAAGAGCAGCTTGGTGTTGCCATTAATGATGCTGATGCACAGCAGTTGCATACCGTTGATGATGTGGTGACCTATGTGCATGGGTTACGCAAAAAATAGAGGATTATCGTATGCCAGCAATAACTGCTCGATACCAATTTTACCGAGAGCATAAATATGTTAGTTTTGCGCTTAATGATTTGCAACGATTAATTGGTAAGACCGATTTTCGAGTTCCTGAAGAGATTATCAAGGTCAGGCACACTTTTGATGAGGTGATGCAGATGCTCAAAGGGCATGCCCATTATGAGGAAGAGTCTCTACATGTGCTGCTTAAACAAAAAAATTCAGCGATTTTTGCTCGCGTGCACGAGGATCATGTCCAGTTGGATGGCAACGTGGCACATCTCAAGCAGTTGCTTGAAAAAACTTTACAATGTTCAACGGCAGCAGAGCAAGTAGGGGCTGGGTATCAATTCTATCTAGAGTATATGAAGTTTGTGGCAGATAACCTGCTTCACTTGCATGAAGAAGAAGTCATTCTATTGCCCGAGTTGCAGAGGCTTTACACGGATGCGCAATTAAAAAAAGTAGAAGAAAAAACCTATGCAATTATGACGGTTGAGCAGATGGTGCATATGCTGCAGGTCCTTTTCCCTCATATGAATCCAACAGATCGTCAGGCATTTTTGTCTGATATCCAGGCCTCCCAACCTGAAAAGTTTGCCAAAGTATGGCAGAAGATCAATGGTGAGCTTGCGACTGAAGAACGGGAAAAGCTGGTTGGCCTATTAGGGATATAATAGAGAGCTAGTAAGATGGTTACTGTTTTTGTGCTGTATATTCAGTTATCTATGTGGTAAAAGCTTGCTTCGTTTCTTTGTTTGGTATGAGCTCTGGCGCCGATTTTCCTGCTTGGTTTTTAATAGAGGGAGCGGAGTTGCTCCAAAAGAATCCACACAGTTAATATTAATACCACGTTTGACTAGATTATTGATATGGGTAATTGCGTCATCATTACAAAACGGGTTGCACGTTATTAACAATCGAAACCGACTTTAAGCCAGAGTCCCAATTGTGACATCGTTGGCTTATCAACTTGTACTGAGTTGCGCTCATTTTCGCCCTCAAATTCTATCTCACCGCCGATGCCAATAAAGGGTTTGTAGCGTAATGTGCTCTCAAACCAGCTGTAGCCAAGGTAGGCAAAAATTTTATGAGTGAGCATACGCCATGCACCGGCAGAATGGAGATTGAGATCTTCGGTATTAATAAATACGGGAGGAGCAGCATCAGCAACGAGTATTTGGTTTGATTCTGACAAATTATTACCATGCAGAGTGGCAGTGCTTTGAGTGATATCACTCAATTGTCCGGTGTTGAAGAACACATTTTGGATGCCTTTGAGCGCAAATCTGTTTTTGGGTATACAGCCGTCCAGGGCAATTTTTTCGCGGCTGCGTATCCAACCATTGTACCCGATATCAAAAACCACACCATTATAAGTATAGCTAAACATGAAGAGAATATCACATTGTAGATCAATATGTACTTTGCAATCTAACGTTGTGTGATTAATAAGTGGTGATAACTTACCGGTGTAATTACCGTTTTCATCAAATTCTTTAACGAGCATATAGCGACTGCCAAAGCCGTTGGGCAACAGGTCAAATGAACGCTTCTGTTTGCTGGCAAATGAGTACATCATGTTTAATTCTACGCAGAATGAAAGCGCCTGGTCACCATCCTTTTCCCACAATAAACTCAGCGCACTTAATCCTACGCCTAATTCCCAGTGATGGCCGTTGCCTACCAGTGGTTCAAATAAAAAGCGTGATTCGGGCTTAGTACCGGTTGGTACAGCGGCACGTAGACTGAGCCCGAAATGGCCACGTTCTTCTAAAATAAAATTCCAACCAAGGGTACATTGTACATCAGATATGCCTGTTTTTGTTTGGGCACCGTTTACTTTGCCATAAGCGAGCGCCTCTTGCATTTGGCCAAAGCGTATGCTGCCATTTAATACATCAAGAAAGGTATTTGTTGCTGCAGGCACAGCATCTTCATCCATGTATAGGGGGGCAAATGGTATGTTTTGCCCAGTCAATTCAATATCCTCCCACATTTGCACGTCCCATCTGGTCCATACCAATGGTGCGTGAATGCGGACATACAGACCTTTGCAGTATTTATCGAGTCCCCAATAGCCATCAAGATTGACCATGAGATTTTTTATTTTTGGAGTGATGTTTATTACGCTGGCAAATTGAGGTGATAGGCCAAAATAATCGGCTAGTATGTCCTCGGGGCCTCGATTTTCAATGGTGCTGCCTGAAATGGCAAGGGTGTCTGTACCAAATAAAAATTCTGCAATGCGTGCCGGGCGTACGGAGTGGGCATACGCAGGATTAATGACAATGCTGCCATAGTTAGTGCCCATGCCATACTGATAAATGTGTGGGTACCATCCCGACATTTCACGCGCTAAGTTGGTACTTTGCGAGCGGGGACTAAAAAAAGATCTACCTTGCAGTTGTTGACTACAAAGCGAGGATGCCATAGTAACGTGTATAAGAATGTGCATAAAAAGTAGAAGCGTTTTGTTCATCGTGTGCTCCTTATACGGTACACCATATATTAGTTTAATCCGGTAAGGCAATAGTTATTGTGAGCGGGTGCGTAGTGGGCGTTTTAGTCTATTAAAATGCCCACGTGCGCCCATAAGTTCCACGAAGAAAATGCTCGGTTAATGAGGTAGTTAGTAGAATTATTTGTGCCATTGGATTGTCCAAAGGTGACTTCAGCCCCCAGGCCAATGGTGGGTGCAATAGCAATATAGTCATTGATCGTGTATGCAAAATGCATAAAGAGGGTCTGTTCAATATGTCGCGTGTTGGCAGCCTCAAAATCGATATCATCATTAGTCAGTAATATCGGATCACTTGAAGTGTTAATTTGGTTGGTTATGCTATTAGGCAGGTTGGGCTGATACAGTAATCGTGTGTTGTTGTTACCCGCGCTTGCGCCGTATGCCGAGTCTATGTCGGGATTGTGCGCAGATGCATTGAAATTGGTAGTGCCGACTGGTGTATTAGTGCCACTCGTGATGGTCGCCTGTGATTGTGTTGCAGACAGTTGGATGGCCTGATTTTGGACCAGGGGGGTGTCATTGGCTGCCATAAAACCAAAAACCTGTGTATCACCCTTAAGTGCCCACTTTTCGTGCATGAGCCGATTATCGCATAGAGACATATGATGGCCATGTTGTGCCCATAGTTCATAGCCGATGTGCCAGTTAAATTGATCACGGTTGAAGGTAAACATCAACGACAATTCACCTTCAAGATTAATAGATTTTTTTACGTCTGATGTGGTTAGATTGGCAACGGGTTCAAAATGATCCGAAAATAGGTATGGCGGTTTTATTAATGCATCGCTCACATCTGCCTGTAGATTGTCAGCATTGGTAGACTCCATTTTTTGTGCAAGCATGTAGCGACTGAGTGGTTTTTCAAGTAGATCAAATGTACGGCGTTGATGAGAGGCAAAAAGGTGGCTGAGTAGTAGGCCTATCTCAATAGTGCATGATTCAGTATTGAGTTTATTTTCCCACGCCACTACATGCCCAATCAGCTCTAGGCCAAGCTGCCAATGATGTCCATTACCTACAATTGGTTCAAATAGTTTTTTGGCCTCTGGTCGTGTACCGGTGGGCGCTACAATCCGTAAGGCGCCGCTCACACTGTATCGATGGGTATGTACAGGTGTCCATCCGACTGCAATTTGTACATCAGCACAGCGAGTAGTACCTTGTGGTGTACACAACATGCGCGCGTATTGTAATGGTGCATAGTGTGTATTAGTAAGTAGTGGTACTTGGGTACCTTGTGCAAAAGCAAGGAAATTATCAACCAGATGATCCCGGGTAATTAGATCGGTATCAAAATACCCTGCGATGTAGCTGTTGCTACCGGTACTCAGAATAGTTTCTTGCGCATTCAAAGACCACCAGGTATGTTCGAGTGGCGTATGAATAAAAATATAGCTGTTTTCGAGGACCATATTGCAGGGAATAAAGCCGCCCATATCGATCAGTATGCTCGAGTAGTGGGGTTTAAAATGTACAATGCTTTCAAAGTCAGTGGGCAGACCACAATAATCAGCAAGAAAGCTGGAAGGAGTTCTTTTTGGTGACTGACTTCCTGCGATGATTATGGAACTTCTACATTCTCGTTTTTGTACGTGGCAACTTATTTTTTGACAGTGCGGTGTCACATCGTACCGTTCGATTGGGGCGCACAGTAGTGGGCCAAACAGTGATTGTGCTACCAATTCAGGCCTGAATGATTTGACTATTTGTGGTGTTATAAATAATTGTGCACTGTCAGGGTTGAGATGATTGAGGTAGCACTGAACCATTTCTCGTGCCAAATTAGTGCTTTGAGATCGGGGCATAAGCAGGGGGACTACGGCCGCTGCGGGAAATGAGATGAAAAGGAGGGTGAGTAAGCTTATGTTCATATATATTTTCCTACATCATGCCTAGTTAAATGATGCACCACCTTTAAGCCAGAATCCCCATTGAGATACTGCGCATGATATGCAAGGTGGACACGTGTTACATGTGCCAGACGCATGACATTGGTTACCATGTGCGAACTCTGCTTGCCCACCAAGTCCTATAAATGGTTGCCATCCGTCGGGTTGTGTATCAAAATTGAAGTTTATATGTGCAAAAACCGTGCTTGACATACCTCGTGTGCCAAGCAGTGATACATCATTAAGCGATAAGAGTACAACCGGTGCAGATGTGGTGATTTGAGTGGTACCGTTCGGTTCTTGTAACAAGGGGATGCTGCTGCTAGTAAAAGCAGGTTGGGGGTTGTCAATGCCCGTGGTAGCGCCATTGGTTATATCAGCACTACTTTGCGTAGACGACAATGCAACCGGGGCATTAGTGCCTTGGGTAAATCCAAATAATGAAGCATCACCCTTGAGAGCCCATGATTCTCTTGCGAGTCGAGAATTTTCAGGAATTGCCTCTATACGTTCGCAACTACGAGCCCAAAAATTGTAGCCAAAATCAACGTTCCAGCAGCTATTGGTATAATGGAACATGCAGACTATGTCCGCTTGTAAACTGACTTTTACATCGACGGGCATGGTAGTTAAGTTGGCAAGCGGAGCATATTCGTCAGCAAACTGATAATTTGGCTCTTGGGTATCTGTAAGTAAATTAGTTACTTGGTCAGTCATACGCTGTGCGAGCATGTAGCGACTGAGTGGTTTATCAATCAAATCGCAGGTGCGTATATGTTGTTTACCAAACAGATGGGTGAATGATCCTTGTAAAATGAGAGTAGTATTATGTTTTTCATCTACTGAGCACCAAAAATTATATTGGCCGCTAATACCAAAACCAAATTCCCAATGAAAATTATTACCTACTATTGCTTCAAAAAGATAGTATGCTTCCGGTTTATTACCCGTCGGTGCTGCGCCTTCTAGATAGAGTCCAAAGCGGCCCGTTTCATTATTAATAATGTCGATACCCATGGTAGCACGTATATCAGCTACGCGCGTGGAGATGTTTTTTTTGCTGCGTATTAATGCATATTCAAGACCACCAAAAATAATATCATCAACATTATTAATTGGTGCAATAGTTTGGCCATGGGCATATTCAGTGAAATTATTCAATAGATCTTGTCGTGGTAGGCCACTCAAATCGGCAGTAACATAGCCGGGGGCATCGTTAGCAACTCCCGCGTTAATGACCCGCTCTTGAAATTGTAGATCCCAGCGGCTGTGCACTATAGGAAAATAGAGAGTAACATACATACCCTTAATCCATTCATCAAGACCAAAATAAACGGTAGGGTCAATGATGAAATTATCGATGACTGGGTTAAATACCAGGATACTTTGAAAATCAGTAGGTAAATAAAAGTAATCGGCGAGCCAGTCATGCGTGCTTCTATCGGTAACATCACTACCAGATACTACTATGTGATTGCAGTGTTGTAAGGAATCGCCAAATAAGCAATGCTGTATATTATTACTGTTAAATGATCTCGTATAGGCGGTGGTTAGAGCAAGGGATCCGTACAACGGAGTATGCTCTAGCAGGTGTATTTGATCTGCCCATCCGGCAAGTCTGCGGGCGTTATTAACGCCTTGTGAACGCATAGCAATTTGGGGTGTTACCAAACTATTAGCTGCATTGAGTGTGCCTGCAAGCAGAGAAAACATCCAGACTACAGCAGTTTTGTGTGATGATAGCTTCATGGCCAAGCTCCTTTTGGTATTGTTATGTCTAGTTATAGCAAAGATGGGCTGCTGTGATGCAACAAAAAGGGCCTGGAATTTTAATCCAGGCCCTTGTCGTGACTACTCTATGATTGGCTATTGATATGAGATACCGATGTTTGCAAAGAGGCCCCATTGTGATAATCCACAACGTAGGCATGTGCCATTGGTGGTTTCGCATGAGGTATCACAAGTAGTGTCGCAGCCGGTGTCACATTCAGTGGTTTCGCAGGTATTGCAGTCTTTGCCTTCACCTTGTGCAAATTCTGCTTCAAAACCCCATCCAACGTAAGGAACCCATTTCTCTCCGTCAGCAAACGTAAATTGCCATTTGCTGAACAGTTTATGAGTAATCTGTTGAGTGCGGGCAAAGTTGATATCAGATTGTTTGATAAATATCGGATCAAAAGAGCTGTTGATTTGTGGGTTGGCAGCGGAAACATCATCTGCAAAGTTTGTGCGTAGTGGTACACCAAGGCCGAAAGCTAATGCCGGATTATCAATGTTTGGATTTTGTTGTCCAGCCAAAAGAGCAGCGGCATTAACAGCCCCGTTCACCCCAAAATTGGTACCACTGTTGATAGTGGCTTCATTTTCAGTTGCAGATAATGGTACCGATGCGGTGACCAATGGCGTGGCACTTACTGCATAGCCATATACTTGCGCATCACCTTTGAGTGCCCATGTGGTTTCATCAAACTGAGTGCAGCCACAGCGTAAATCTATGTTTTCACAGCTGCGGTAGTACAAGTTGTAGCCAAAATCCCAGGTCATATTACCTTCGCCACACATGAAGTTATCTTGTGAATAGCGGAAAAAGGCGATGAAGTCAATTTGAGCGCCTACGCTTACATCAACGTCGAAAGTGGTGATATTTGCCAATGGAGTGATGAAGTTTTTAAATTGTGCAACGGGAGCAGTACCGCCCGCATTTTCCAAACCAAGCACAATTTCGCTGCCCATTTGTAAAACAGGCATATATCTGCTGAGTGGTTTGTCTATCAGATCAAAGGTACGTGTTTGATGAGTTTTAAATAGGTGGGTGACATCCAATGCTGCTTCAAAGGTCCATGAATTACTTTCATCTTCTGAATTCCAGAAGGTGTAATGACCATGTACGCCGGCACCAAATTCAGTATGTTTACCGTTACCGTTTTGTGGTTCAAAGAGCCATTCTGCTCCCGGGCGGTTGCCGGTTGGCGCAGATGCTTCAAGATGGAAGCCCACATGGTAATCATCTTCTAGCAAGAAGTTCCAGCCCAGATAGTAGCGCAATTCTGATATGGTTGTTTTTGAAGCACTTTTGCGCATTTTTGCAAATTGAAGGCCCTGGAGTTGCGTAGTAGTTTGTGTAGGGAGAACGGTATCACTGCTCACTTGTGTGATGGTACCCGGCGCATTACCGGCAGCAAATGAGGTGAAATTCGTATTTAACGCAGAACGAGCTAAGGTATTGGCAGTGAAGTAACCGGCGTTATCACTATTTACGCCAGGATTTTGTACATTTTCTCTGATGTTGAGCGCCCATTTAGTCCAGGTCAAAGGAGCTTCCATCGCAAAGTAGAGGCCTTTCCAGATGTTGTCCATACCAACATAGTAGTTCATATCAAGAATTGCGTTTTGAATGCGCGGACTGAAGCATACACAGCTGTCAAAATCGGTCGGTAGATAGAAATAATCAGCAAGTAATGCATTTGCATCTCTGCCGGCTACTTGGCTACCTTGAATTTTCATACAGTGATTGTTGTTAATAGCATCACCAAAAAGACATTTGGCGATGTCATATCCTCTAAATGAACGAGTGTATTCACCGGTTAACCAGAAAGAACCATATGCCGGGCCGCAGCCATCATCGCCGTAGCCTGGTAGATGTACATGATGATAGGTTTGACTTGGTACGCGACGAACGCTATTGAATGCTTGCGATCTGATAGCAAAATTTGGCGCTACATCGACAGCATGTATCATACTCATGCTGACCAGCGCACAGAGTGATATATATTTTTGTATGGGTTTGTGCATCGAACTACTCCTTTATTATAGTCTACTACGTCTTTTTTACTGTGGGGCATCCAGCTGTTACCGTTGCCCCACAGATTTTTTGCTTAGTTATATGAGACACCAAACTTTGCCCAGATACCCCACTGAGATAGGGCGCATCGTTCGCATGAACCATTGGTACTGGTGTTATCGCAATCGTCTGAGCCACAGTCCGAACTACAGTCAGTATCGCAGCTGTTTGAGCAGTCAGTAGCGCAGTCGCTTTCACAACCTGAGTTACAATCGCCACAATCCTTGCCATGGCCGCTGCCCCACTCTATTTCACCACCCCATCCAATGTATGGCGTGCAGTTTTCACGATCATTCCAGGTGTAGGTCATGTTATAAAATAGTTTGTTTGAAAGGCCTTTAGTCCCGCCGTAATTGATATCGGCTTGAGAGATGAACACCGGTTGAATTGAGGTGTTAATCTGGTTTTCTGGTACGATCCCATTACGAATTGAATTAACAGCAACATTGCTGGCACCGGCAGTCGCTAATGCTGCATTGTCAATATTTGGGTTGTTGATAGCGGTAGCGATTTGTGCAACTGTTGGACAGCTTTCTGTGCCAAAATTCGTACCATTATTAATGGTTGCTGCGCTTTCGCTAGCCGATAGAGGGATGAATTCATTGATGAGCAAGGGAAGGCTTGCAGAATTCATAAAACCAAATACTTGCGCATCACCTTTGAGTACCCAGGTATCTTCAGGAAACGTGGCACAGTTATCACATTCGTCAAGAAGTTTGATTTTTTCACAGCTTCGTACCCACAGGTTATAGCCCGCATCTACAGACCAGTTACCACAGGTATAATTAAGCCAGAATACTAAATCTGCTTGTGCGCCAACGCTGACATTTACATCAGTATCAGTGATATTGGCAACTGGACTAAAGCGTTGTGCAAATTGATTTGTTGCGGCAACACCATCACCGCGTAGATTATTGAGGGTAGAGGTTTGGCTCATGTCTGCAGCCAGCATATACCTGCTGAGCGGTTTACCACACAGATCAAAGCAACGACGTTCACGTGCATTAAAGAGGTGAGTCACGTTCAGATCAGTATAAAAACCGACTTGCTTCATCTCATCTTCTGATTGCCAGAATACATAGTGGGCGGTAAGACCAGCACCAAGTTCCCAATGTTTACCATTACCGTTTTGTGGTGCAAATAGATCAGTATCTGTCAGACGGTTGCCCGTTGGTGCTGATGCTTGGATGTTAAGTCCAAGGTGGTAGTCTTCAGCAAGCAAGAAGTTCCAGCCAAGTGCAACGCGTACTTCAGCAATACGGGTTAATTCATCATGACAGCCACAGAAACGTGCGCAGTTGAGTGGTGTAAATAGGGTATTGACCGTGACGGTTGCGTCTTCGTCAATGTCGACAGATTGAGAAAGAGTATTTGCACCAACGCCGGGAGTGCCCGGTGCCGACCCGGTTGCATATTCTAAGAAGCTATTAAGCAATTGAGAGCGTGGTAAGGCATTGGGGGTGAAGTATCCTTCTGCATAAGCGTTAACGCCCGGGTTTACTATGCGTTCAGTTGCATGGAGATCCCATTTGGTCCAAACTAATGGCGCTTGCAACCAGAAATAAAGACCGGTTGCTATGTTGTCCAGGCCAACATGAAAGTTAAGATCGACTAGGATATTCTGTATACGTGGTTTTACCGTAACTTGGCTTTTAAAATCGGTTGGTAAATAAAAATAGTCGGCAAGAAGCGCATTTTCATCACGCGGGCATGCTTGACTACCTTCAATCTTTAAAATGCGACCGTCGCACAGCGCGTCCCCAAAAAGGCAGCGTGCGATTTCTTTTTCATTAAATGAATCGGTAAATTCCGGTGTCAGTGATAGGTTCCAGTAGCGTTTATCAGCACCATAGATATCAACCTTGCCTACAGAACCGACGATGCGGCGTACGGCATTTAAGCCTTGAGATCTTATATAGTACTGAGAAGCAACAGCGCTTGTATTCGTGGTTGTATCGTCTGCTGCGTGTGCGAATACGCACCCGAATAACATACCCAACGACAGGTATTTGTAGATGTGTCTCTTCATTAAAACTCCTTTTGTTTGTGAGGACGCATACATTACTTTCTTTCTTTTTTCTTTTATACACACATAAGGTAAAAAATCAACAAATTTAAAAAACGAGTACCTAATTGTTGGTTTCTAATTACGATCCCCCGCTCAATTCATACGCGTGAATCGCAAGCGGGGGAATGGTAATCAAATTGACTTAGCAACAACTATTGGAATGAAAGGCCAAACTTAGCCCATATACCCCATTGGCTTAAACCAGCTCTAATGCATTCGCCATTGAGCGAGTTATCGCAGCCGGTGTCACAATCGGTATCACATCCGGTTGAGCATCCGGTGTCACAGCCGGTATTGCAATCGGTGTCGCAGTCATCATCGCAGCTATCACAATCACCGCTGCGGCCACCTGCCCACTCAATTTCAAAACCTACACCCCAGTATGGAGTATATTTTTCACCTTCAGTACAGGTATAGCCAAGGTGTGAAAACAATTTATTCGATATTGTTCTCATACGGCTGAAATTGATATCTTCTTGCGCGATAAACACCGGTTGAATAGAGGTGCTTATTTGACGGCCAAAGGTTCTATTGATATCAAGAGGTATTTCGTTTACATCACCCGCATAGGCAAGTTGCGCATTATCAATCTGTAGGTTCAAATGTGCTTGTGACAAGTTAGACGTTGGATCAGAGAAGTCATTTTCCGCAGAGGTAGTGCCACCCGCTCCCAAGTTCTTGCCTTCATTAATCGTTGCTTCACTCATAGTTGCAGACAAGGCAACCGGGTCGCCTTGGAATAAGACGGGTGCAAGCCCATCATTATCGGCCATATAACCGTATACCCATGCATCACCTTTGAATGCCCATGTATTTTCTGCAAACGGTGTATCTTGGCATTCGGCAAGCTTCAGCTTTTCACAGCTACGCGCATACAAGTTGTAGCCGAGATCCCAGTTCCATGGACCATTTTTATAGTTGAGCCAGAGTACGATGTCTGCTTGTACGCCGACGCTTACGTCAACGTTAAAGCTGGTAATATTTGCCAGCGGTGCAAATTCTGCTTGAAATTGTGCCGTTGGTGCTGTGGCTGGAGTAGGATTTTCAATCACCGCTGATGTAGATCCTTCTAGGCCGTCAACCACCGGTGTGCCCAGTTTTTCGACCAGCATATAGCGGCTGAGTGGTTTACCACACACATCAAAACAGCGTGTTTGGTTGTGGGTGAATAGGTGAGTAAGGTTAGCATCTAGATTAATACCCCAGACTGTTTCTTCATCTTCTGATTGCCAGAATGCATAATGACCGGTGATGCCAACGCCCAGTTCCCAATGATGATCATTACCATTTTGTGCGGCAAAGAGTGCACCATGCTGCCCCTTGGTACCGGTTGGTATTGATGTTTGGATATTGAATCCTAAATGGTATCTTTCTTCTAGTAAGAAATTCCAGCCAAGCGCGGCACGAATTTCTGATAAGCGAGTTGCGCTATCGCTCATAGCGCATATGTTGCCACACTGCAGAGGATTAAATTTAGTGACAAATAATTGATCTATGCCGCCTTTTGAAGCAGTTTCGGTTAGTACACCATTGACCATGCCGTTGGTAGCATCTTGTGGTGTTACGCCTTGTGCATAGGAGGTGAAGTTTGCGAGTAAAGAAGTTCGTGGTAATGCATTGACACTGAAGTAACCTTCATCATAGCCGGTAGTGCTTGGGTTATTTATTTGTTCTTGTAGGTGCATATTCCACTTGGTCCAAGTGATGGGAGATTGAATCCAGGCGTAGAGTCCGGTTGCCCAATTATCAAGACCAAAATACATGTTAATATCTACGATGAAATTTTGAATTTCCGGTCTGACTTCTACTAAGCTGTCAAAATTGGTTGGTAAATAAAAATAATCGGCAAGCAATGCATTTTCATCTCTGTTAGCGACCCGGCTGCCTTGAATTTTCAGGTATCTGCCACCGCACAGTGAATCACCAAACAAAGAATGGGCAATATGGCTTGCATTCAATGAGCGCGTATATTCAGTCGTGAGTGATACGTTGCCATAAAAATCTTGCATGTCATAGAGATCGTTTTTGCCGGTTGATTGAATATCCCGGCGTAGGGCATTGGCTCCTTGCGAGCGAATAGTAAATTTGTTGAGCACCGGTGTTGAGGGGTCTGTGGCGTGCGCGAACGCTCCGCCTATAAGTATCGACAGTGAAATACACCTGTAGATATGCGTCTTCATTCTTTCTCCTTTTTGTGATGATGCATACTATACACACATTACTTTTATTCATGTTACCGATTATAGAAAAAATCAATATAGTTTATAAAGCTGTTTTGACATAAGTGGAGAATATGCCGTTAAGTACGCAAAAAGGAGCGATTATTTTTTTAAAAAAGAGAAAGGCCTCGAACAATGTCGAGGCCTTTTTGTGTTGCAAAAGTTGAAGTGTATTATTTTTGTTTAAGCTTACCGCCATATTTCTTGGTCAGGTCATGTTTGCTTACCGGTATTACGCCTTTATTCATTGCGCCATAACTATTAATATAGACTCTGACAACCCACGCATTTTGTGATGCGCCCATATGTGAGACATCAAGCACTATGTATTGTGGCTTTTTTGTATCCAGTTGTGTTTTAGCATCCTCAAGAATTGAGGCTACATAGTTACCGTGTCCTTTAGCGCTGAGTACCAATCCTCGCAGATCCTTGATTTGTTCTATGATATTATTTTTTCCGGGTGCGACCATTTCTTGGTAGTTATTCGTGCCGATTTGATAGTTGACCGTTATTTCTTTACCCGTTCTATTTCTGATAGCGATTTGATGATCGCCTGCCTTTGTAAGAGCAGGTAACGCTTCCGCTTTTGGTTCAGGTGCTTTTCTGCCGGGGCGAGTTACCGTCAACGTAGTGGAGGGGACTTGTTTTAGGGCATCAATGAATGTATGTCCGCCACAGTGAATAGTATCGTTACCGAACATAATAAAACCGGCAAAGAAGGCAAATTCCAAGGCAATAGTTTTTTTAGCCTGCACGGCACTTGGTAATTGGTCATATGCTAAAAGAGCGTCGGTTAAGTCTTCCATGAATTCGTCTTGTAATGCTCCTAATTTAGTAATTTTACGAGCATCTGCCAACACTGTTTGAGATACCATTCCATTTTGTGCTTTGCCGGGTACTTTAACTTTTGCTGTTTTACCATCCATAGTATATTCGAATTCTATCTCTTGATCGCCGGTGTTGAGTAGAGCTACTTCCGGATTGTAAATGACATTTGTTTTTTTACGAAGCATCTGATACTTCACTTTCCAAGAAGCCAGTATGTTTTTTTGCGGTATATGGTCTATGGTGATTATTACATGGTAATCATTTCTATGATTTTTGTGTTTATCTGCTTCTTTTGTTTTGAGTTCTTCCAATTTTGGTTGGGCGTTGTAATTGAACGTCATGCCACCCGGCACGAATTTTAGATCGGTGATATCGTCAATGTTAGTTAAAACAACTTTATTATTCTCTTGTTCATTACCAGGCTCATCAGTTTTTTTGCCGGCTTCGAATTGTGCGAGCTTTTGTGTTTGTGCCGCTTGGCCTTTGTCCTTATAAGTTACTTCTACTTCCCAATTTGTTTTATTAATTACCGATACTTCCATACCGGGTGCCGATTGTGTTTGACCTTGTCCTTGGTTGTTTACCGGTGGCTGTTGGGGTGCCTGTGGTTGTTGATTGATGATAGACATAATGTTGACTTGTGAGTTGTTTTTTATGTTCCGTACCATAGCGGCTATCTTCCACTCTGCTTGCTGAAGTCGGCCTACCTTATCAATCACTAAATTTATAGTATAGTCATTCTTATTTTTATAATCGAGTTCCATCTTCACATTGTTCTGTTGGTACAGTATAGGCTGGATAGTTGCCTGTATTATTTTATCCAGAATTAACGTTTGTGCAGGATAGGCTATAGATTTTCCTACATAACCAAGGCTGCTTAAACCTTGAAGTGTTAAGTTCTTGATATCATCAATGCTCGCTACCATTATTTTTGCGCTTGGCTTTTGTGCGGCTTTGTCTGCAGCTGAATATGCAGCAATTTTCTTTTGTTGAGCTCCGCCGTTAGCATCAGTGTAAGATATTGCTACGTTCCAATCACTATTATTAGTAACCGATACTTCCATGGCCGATTGTGTTTGACCTTGTCCTTGGTTGTTTACTGGAGCTGCTTCTTTAAGTAAATCATCGGATTTGACGATAACTTCTTTTTTTGCAATGTCAGAAGCGCTCATATCTTTCTTAACTACTTTAACGACCACATCCCATTTTCTGCCAATTACCTTACCAATAGTTGAGTGGCCAACGTGTTTAATAATGATTGCGAGTCCTTCTGTGGTAATGTCTTTTATAAGGTTTTGCTGCTCCTCTATTTGTGCTTTCAAATCCATTCTAGTCGAATCGGCAAAGCTGGTAACCACATCAGACCAACTACCTGCAACTGAGAATTTACCACTTAGTGACATATCTAGGAGCGCGGTAGAGTTACCTATTTCCATAAAATTAATTTTAGCTTTATCGGCTTTATCCATTGGTATTGTCGCTTCACGCCGAGCCATAACTTCTTGTTGTGTGTAATCAATCTGTAGGTGCCAATCGCTTGCATTGATAATTTTTACTGGGATTGCTTCCTCGCGAGGTTCAATCCATTCACCTTTTACATCCCATTTGCCACTTGTTCTACCACCAACAGCGTTAATGGTTAGTAAAAAGTCTTCGTTGGGGTCCTGGGCCGCTTTAGCCTTAGAAGCTTCGATCAACATTGGTGAAAAATCTTTGAAGGTATAAGCGCCTTGTTTTCTTGGTGTTTGTAATGAGCATGTGTCAAACATAAGATCGTTTAGAGTGCCCATAAGGGTTTCGGTATTGCCTTTTTTGTTTAAAAACAGGTGGAGTGATTCATCACTCTTGAATTTTGCGTGTATATCAAAATCATAATCAACAGTACTTGCTACTTTAATATATACATTATGCTTTGCGTATGCAGTACCTATACCGGTACCTACCAGCAGTATAAGCAGTTTTTGCATTAATTTATTCATACAAGATCCCCCTTAAAGTGGTTTTTTTAATACTATCTACCTCCAGATTATTAGATTGATATTCAGAAAGTCAATAATACGATCCGTCTTCGCCTTCCTATTTCGCTTAAGGGCTACAAAGTACAAGTAAAGCTATGGAGGACAAGACGTCGGACTTCGGGCGTTAGGGATATTTGATCTATAAACAGTAAAGGGGCCTAGCTATATGCCAGGCCCCTTTAGGTACTTATTTATTTGCTTGTGCTTATACAGACGCTAGGTTCTATATAATTTCACTGATTATTTACTGGTGGCTGTTGGGGTGCCAGTGGTCGCTTGCTAGGAATAATTTTGACTTGTATGTTGTTTTTTATGTTCAGTGCCATAACGATTACCTGCCACTCTGCTTGTTGGAATCGACCTACTTTATCAATCACTAAATTTATAGTATAGTCATTTTTATTTTGATAGAGGGTCCGATACATTGCCTGGTCAGTTGATTGTGTTATTTTATCAAGAATGAATGTTTGTGCAGGATAGGCTACAGATTTTCCTACAAAACCAAAACTGCTTAAACCTTGAAGTTGTAAGTTCTTGATATCATCAATGTTAGCTATCATTACTTTTGCACCTGGCTCTTGTGCCGCTTTGTCTGCAGCTGAATATGCAGCTACTTTCTTTTTTTGAGCACCGCCATTGGCATTGGTGTAAGATATTTCTACGTCCCAATCACTATTATTAGTAACTGACACTTCCATACCGGGTGTCGATTGCGTTTGTCCTTGATTATTTACTGGTGGCTGTTGGGGTGCCAGTGGTCGCTTGCTAGGAATAATTTTGACTTGCATGTTGTTTTTTATGTTCAGTGCCATAACGATTACCTGCCACTCTGCTTGTTGGAATCGACCTACTTTATCAATCACTAAATTTATAGTATAGTCATTTTTATTTTGATAGAGGGTCCGATACATTGCCTGGTCAGTTGATTGTGTTATTTTATCAAGAATGAATGTTTGTGCAGGATAGGCTACAGATTTTCCTACAAAACCAAAACTGCTTAAACCTTGAAGTTGTAAGTTCTTGATATCATCAATGTTAGCTATCATTACTTTTGCACCTGGCT
>Ga0206799_1006_pt3 | contig 52725 bp, 36 predicted proteins | sample Alteio_BWOrgCont_67_FD_152900 | JGI IMG/M metagenome (GOLD analysis project Ga0206799, IMG submission 152900) | Enriched cells from forest soil in Barre Woods Harvard Forest LTER site, Petersham, Massachusetts, United States -... | ecosystem: Environmental > Terrestrial > Soil > Temperate forest >...
AGTCGTTGACTCATAAATTATGACACCGAAAACAAAAAGGAATGTGCATGAGTCAAATAATAAAAAAAGAGATGTTGCCGCGTTTGAGGCATCGTTATGAAGAGCGGGGTCGTCGAGGGCGTCCGTAATGCTAAATGAGTTTTGTGAGCAATGGCAATGTGATCGTAAGTATGCCATAAAATTACTAAATGGAAAGGATGATATCAATAAATCAGTTGGTCGACGGCGAGGACGTCCCTCTATATATGGGTCTGAAGTTATTCAAGTTCTCGAGACGATATGGGAAGCTGCCCAACAACCCTGCGGTAAATGTATGAAATCAATTATGCCTCTTTGGCTACCTCATTATAAAGGAAAAATCCAATAAGTATTCTGTAGAAAATCAGCTTTTGAATATAAGCGCTGCGCAAATCGATCGTCTTTTGACTGATAGTAAATCAAAAAGCAAACGAGGCCGATGTACGACAAGACCTGGAAGTCTTTTAAAGACAAAGATTCCTATACGAACTGAAAACTGAGATATTACACGACCCCGGTACATAGAGGCTGACACAGTTGCACACTGTGGTACATCTTTGGAGGGGAATTTCGTATGGACAGTGACTTATACAGACATTTATAGCGGATGGACATCAAATCAAGCTATATGGACGAAAGATGCCGCGGGTGTTGTAAAAGCAACTCAAAGGGTTGAATATCAACTGCCTTTTGAAATATTAGGATTCGATTGTGATAATGGATCTGAGTTTTTGAACCGACCTTTAATGTACTACCTTTTAAATCGAACTAAGCCGATTGGATTTACTCGATCTCGGCCGTATCATAAAGATGATAATGAGTCATGTACGCCGGCTATTAGGATATGATCGTTTATGTAACAAAGAATTATGTACAATAATTAACGATATATACGAAAACATCTGGGGGCCCTTAAATAACTTTTTCTTACCGAGTGCCAGGTTAGTAAAAAAAGAACGAAATGGAGCAAAAATGAATAAGCATGATATACCAAAAACACCGTGTGAGCGGCTGCTCAACTGCAATGATATAAGTGAATCTAGTAAAGAAAAATTGCGTAATGAGCGCAAAAATCTTAAGCCTATTGAATTAAGTAAGCGATTAGCAGATGCGCTTAAAAAAATACTGAATTTGAATGAAGCGTATAAAGTAAATGACAAATGAATAAAAAATGATTGAAAAATGAAATATGTCGGTGTCATAATTTATGAGTCAACAGGTGATCAGCCGTGGCGAAATGTTAGTTTATCAATTAGTTTTATTTGATACCTTGATTTCGGGTAAATTATAGCGAGTCATGCTTATTAATAGATACGCGAGAAGAAATATAAATGAAGGCTATAAAGGCAATAGCAAAAAACAGAAAAAGCTTAGCTGGAAGGCTGCAATTCAAAGATGACTTTAGTTTCTCGGAAAAAGTCTGTTGGTTTATACTTTGCTCAAAGGAGTCTCCACGCCGAATAATGTCTTGGCTTTGACAATGATCGGAATTTTTTGGGGCATCCTGGGATGGTTTGGAAATAATGTTCCCTCCAATATTCTTCACAGAGGGACTTGTTAGCAATGTTTGTTCATTCGTACGCTTCAATAATTCTAGACGATTTCTAATAATGCCAGTTTTATCTTGAAGATGTTGGAGTTTTTTGAAAGCATCGTTGGGTAGATTGAAAGTAACGTTTTTCCCAAGATTTCCCACAGTGAGACTTGTAAGATTAGGAAGTGAGATTGGCAAGGTAAGAGCAACGTTATCCTTAATATCCCCGAAAGAGAGCGTTGCAAGACAAGGTAGTAAAGTAAATAAACTGAGGGAAGCATTTTCATCAATATTCTCAAAAGAGAGCGTTCTTAGATTAGGTAGGTCAGTAGTTACAGAGGCCGTTGTTAGATGAGGTAAGACAGTAGTTAAAGTAAATTTAGCATTCTTCGCAATGTTTCTCACAGAAAGCTTTGTAAGGTTAGGCAGTGAAGGAGATAAGTTAAGTTTGGCGTTTTGGCAAATATCCCCAACAGAGAGCGTTGCGAGTTTATCGCATGAAGATGGTAGTTTGAGAGTGGCCTGATTCTTAATATCCTCCACAGAGAAAGATGTGAGATTAGGGAGCTTAGTACGTAAAGTGCATTGGGTCCAAATATTTCCCAAAGAGAAGGTTGTGAGGTTAGGAAGTGAAGCTGGCAAGTTGAGATCGGTGTCAACGTCCCTAAAAGAGAGCATTGTGAGCATAGGAAGTGAATCAGGTAACGTGAGTTTGACTGTTCTTGAAACATTCCCGACAGAGAAAGATGCGAGACTAGGAAGCTTGGCAGGTAAGGTAAGTTCGTCATTCATAATATCCCCAAAAGAGAGGATTCTGAGATTCTCAAGCGAAATCGGCAAGTCAAGTGTGGCTCCATTCTCAATATTACCTACAGTGAGATTTGTAAGACTGGGGAGCGATTGAGGTAAGGTAACTTTCTTCACAATATCTCCCAAAGAGAGACTTGTAAGCTCTGGAAGTGAAGCAGGTAAGGTTAGTGTAACCTGAATATCCCGGATAGAGAGCGTAGAAAGGCTAGGTAGCGAAATAGGTAATTGAACCTTGGCACCTTTAGCAATATTTCCTACAGAAAGCATTGTGAGGTTATCGCAAGGAGTAGGTAAGATGAATGTAGCGTTACCCGCAATATCCCCTACGGAGAGTGTTGTGAAATTATTGGGTGGAATAAAGGTGATTTTGGAGCCATCTGTAATATCCCCGAAAGAGAGCGTTGTGAGATTTGGGCATGAAAGATTGAATGATATCGCCTTCATTTTCCCAAAGGAGATTGTTTTAAGATTTGGAAATGAACTCAAACTTCTTATAAACAAAGTAAGACTTTCATCATATTTTGCAATTCCTCTTAAATCAAATTCTACAATTTGATCTCTTAACTTTATGCTATTTTCGTTTTCAAGCGAGTTTTGTAATTCATTTAGTAGTCTTTGAAATTCGTTTAAGTTGTAAATGCTATCAATTTTCAACATTATTTTTAATCTTAGCAGGGCGAGTATCTGCTGAGAAGGACCCCTTATATTTGACAAAGCACCCTTCATATTCTGCAAATCAGATACCGAAATTTCAATCGTTGGAACAATACGAAATGTCGTACAGAAATCCCATTTTTCATTAGTGGATTCATCTAACTGTGGATAAATATTTGAATACTCACAACGGATAATTGCCTCTGATAAGAGACTACTATTTTTTCTTCCTGCATAAAAGTCAGCATTTCTACTATGTTCACGCACAAAATCTTCGCATATCTTTGAAATCATTCGGAAATCAAGGATCGTTTTCAATTTACTGTAACGCAAAATAGATAAAATCGCATTAAAAGGAAGTGCCGATCCGAAACAAAGTAGGTTTACATTTTGAAGAGTATTTACTTGGTTTACATTCGCTGCACGTCGAGAACCGGGTGCTTGAGTAACAACATTTTGTGCGTTATTTGGTAATGACGGTCTTCGTGAACCGCGTACTCCTGTTACTATATTTGTTTCATTAATCATATGGATGACAAGATGGTTATTATCCTGGAAAAGGTTTATAATTCAGATTGATCAGTTGTGTACAGCATCGTTAAAATTTCATCAAATTTTTCTTTTAGTACAGAAAATACATTACTGGATTTTGCAACTTGATTCGTTTCATCCACTTTTCTGGATTTTTCAATTTTGTTCATTTGATTCTCTCTTATCTCGGATAAGACCTTAGAAACTAATTGAGATATACCATTCTCTTTTTGAAGACTATCTATCAAATTTTTATCAATTAATTCTTTCTCCAACAACAGTTCAAGACAAGCGAGAGCATCCCTTTGAACTAGCTTTCGAGGATGCATCAGAAGCGGTACCATCGTTTGTTCCAGTTGAAGATTATCTACAAAAGCTCTATCAACTAATCCTATCGCTGAAAGTATTCGGATACATCCAAGTGATTCCCATTGAATTTCCCAGTTATCATCTGCTAGTAGTGACTTTATTTTTGGCGCGAGCTCTAGGTTTTCTAGAAAACTTTTATCAATTAATTTTTTCGCTGCAAGATTATGAATATAACTCATCCCATTTCTGCGGACTTTCCATCGGGCGTGTGTCAATAAAGGTAATATTTTTTCAGGTAGTATTTTTTCTTTAAGGGAGGTATCAGTGGGTTCTTTCAATATAAGTTCTCTAATAAAGATTAAGGTAGTATAGACATCTTCTTGTTCTAAAAAGGTTTGTTCGTAATAAGACATTATTTCGGAGAAATTTTTGATGATCTTTATTTCTTGTGATGGCATCAGCCAATCTACCAGCAAGTTTTTTTCTTTAAACTCGAATCCACATCCGCTGTCAGCAAACTGATCTATTTTTTTCAGAACATCTTTATTTTGTTCCAGAAATATCTGATGTTTTGTTAATGCATCAACTAGAATTGACGATAGATTTTCACTTTCAGACGTATCCATGGACTTTCCTTCCGTTGTAGCCAATTGTAAATTCAACACAGTATTTGCATATTCTTCTAGGAGACTAAATAATATTAATGTATTGGGCAAACAGAGCTCGGGAAGGCTAATATTACTTTGCTTACAGAACTTCTTCCATAGACGTAGACCTTCTAAATGTATCGCTTTTGGCTGTTCCTTTTCAACGAGGAGAGCTCTGATGAAGGATAATTGCTCATTTTTCAACTCCATGGGCGATAAAAAAGCGAAATAAGATTCTTCCATATACGATAAATATAATAACTCATTATGTAATTTTAGAAACAACATTTCAAATGGAAGTGACTTGATTTGTTCGTAAACTTCACAATCATTGCAACTCTTAGCTAAGAACTTGCCCATCGATTTCAGAAACATACGTTCTTTCATAAAAGTAAACAGAATATTTTCTTTTATTCCATTAGTATTATCTATTATAGGATCCTTAACATCCTTACGCTCTATCTCTGAATACATGAAGCTATGAAAGCCTATGGATAAAATAGCAATTGCCATAATCTTGGTTGTTTTGTTTAAACTTTTCATCATTTTTTCGTTTAATAATTTTCAAATAATCTTGATCGAATTAGGGAAAAAAATTTCTCTGTATATTAAGAAATATTACAAAAAAAATGGATTTATCAAGAAAAATTTGAAATTATGTTTAGACTATTAGACTATAAGTATTACCGAGTTGACTCATAAAAAAAGACACCCAAAAAACGAAAAAAAGGTAAAATAAAACAGTCGTTGACTCATAAATTATGACACCGAAAACAAAAAGGAATGTGCATGAGTCAAATAATAAAAAAAGAGATGTTGCCGCGTTTGAGGCATCGTTATGAAGAGCGGGGTCGTCGAGGGCGTCCGTAATGCTAAATGAGTTTTGTGAGCAATGGCAATGTGATCGTAAGTATGCCATAAAATTACTAAATGGAAAGGATGATATCAATAAATCAGTTGGTCGACGGCGAGGACGTCCCTCTATATATGGGTCTGAAGTTATTCAAGTTCTCGAGACGATATGGGAAGCTGCCCAACAACCCTGCGGTAAATGTATGAAATCAATTATGCCTCTTTGGCTACCTCATTATAAAGGAAAAATCCAATAAGTATTCTGTAGAAAATCAGCTTTTGAATATAAGCGCTGCGCAAATCGATCGTCTTTTGACTGATAGTAAATCAAAAAGCAAACGAGGCCGATGTACGACAAGACCTGGAAGTCTTTTAAAGACAAAGATTCCTATACGAACTGAAAACTGAGATATTACACGACCCCGGTACATAGAGGCTGACACAGTTGCACACTGTGGTACATCTTTGGAGGGGAATTTCGTATGGACAGTGACTTATACAGACATTTATAGCGGATGGACATCAAATCAAGCTATATGGACGAAAGATGCCGCGGGTGTTGTAAAAGCAACTCAAAGGGTTGAATATCAACTGCCTTTTGAAATATTAGGATTCGATTGTGATAATGGATCTGAGTTTTTGAACCGACCTTTAATGTACTACCTTTTAAATCGAACTAAGCCGATTGGATTTACTCGATCTCGGCCGTATCATAAAGATGATAATGAGTCATGTACGCCGGCTATTAGGATATGATCGTTTATGTAACAAAGAATTATGTACAATAATTAACGATATATACGAAAACATCTGGGGGCCCTTAAATAACTTTTTCTTACCGAGTGCCAGGTTAGTAAAAAAAGAACGAAATGGAGCAAAAATGAATAAGCATGATATACCAAAAACACCGTGTGAGCGGCTGCTCAACTGCAATGATATAAGTGAATCTAGTAAAGAAAAATTGCGTAATGAGCGCAAAAATCTTAAGCCTATTGAATTAAGTAAGCGATTAGCAGATGCGCTTAAAAAAATACTGAATTTGAATGAAGCGTATAAAGTAAATGACAAATGAATAAAAAATGATTGAAAAATGAAATATGTCGGTGTCATAATTTATGAGTCAACGATTAAGTTCAGCAAAGTAGTTTCGGTGTCATTTATGAGTCAACGGGTCTGTGGGACATTAACTGCATTTTCTTCTAACTTCGGATAGTTAAAAGTTGATTTAATGATTATGGTAATTATAGAAGTTTAAAATATATATAAGTATATTTATATTGACTTTAATTGATTTAAATTATATATTGTGAGTATAGAATTTAAAAAAAATTAAAAAAATAGAAAATATCATGAACTTACCCCCAGCACAACAACAAAAACCCCCTAAAGTAGGGGGAGCCGAATCACAAACACCCAAAAGGCCTGAAGGAAAAGAAGGCATTATGACCCGCGCTATGGGCTGGATTAAAGGGACTTTCTGGGGTGGACCGTCGCTGAAAAAAGAAATAGATGTAGCATTGCCGCAAACGGGTTTGAATGGAAGAGAGATGGAAAAGGGTGAGAGAGAGGCGGTACGGGCAGACAAAGGAGGTAAGAAATCTGGTTTTTTTAAGAGTGTCCTTGAAGGAGTGGGAAGTATATTTGGACTTAATAGAGAGGAAAAAGAGCTGCAAAGCGAAATTTTAAGTTCGATAAACGACCCAGAGAGTCTTTTAGGCCTGGCGATTGCGGATAATACAAATGAAATTGTTATTAATACAAGTAAATATTTTAGAGAAAAAATAAGGCAGGAACAGGCGCAAGAATTAGGAAAGATGCAATCTCAATCTTTTCAGGATGTAGTTATCGAAAGTAATGAGAAAGAGTTTAATTTAATTTTAGATTTAATAGAAAAAGAAATCGAGGCTGGAACCTTTCCTGAGCTAGACAAAACTACTTTTAATAGAGCGTTGTTTGAGAAGGATCCTCTTTCGTTTATGGTTAAGGCCCTTGCGAATAATAGAGAAAAGACGGATTTGTACTTTGTAGTAGATTATTTATCTAATAAGAACGAAGCATTCAGGGAGGCGTTTGGAAAGTTAAAACTAGAAACGGAGACTTATTTTTATGAATTAAGAAAGGCGAAAAGGGATCCTAAAGATATAGATTACCAAAAGGCAATAGTAAGGTATTTGCAGTTGGAATCTTTACTCGAAGCGATACATGAATTTGATGAAGACGAATGGGGAGATCTTGAGACTGAATTTAATAAATCATTTGGAGAAGAATACGAGAAGTTACAATCATTTTTGATCGAAAAAGAAGCCCAAGAATTTGAGAAAATGATGCAGGAGCTGGCAAATACTTTATTTGTTAATGATAAAGAATATCAAAAAGCCAGAATGGTAATTGATAAACATGTTTATTTAGCAGGCGATACGCTAGATGTTGGGCAATTATATTTTAGTAATCCTGAATTTAGGGATGCATACAATCAGATAAATGCTCGATTCAAAGGAGTAGAAGGTTTGTTGGGATATCGTTTGCAAAGTAATCGGGAAGAAAACTTGATGAGCGTGGAAGATTTTGCAAAAGCAGTGGCAAGGGAGTTTGCTGGCGATACAGCGCAATATGTAGCGGACCATAAAGGAAGATTGCTTCTCTCCCCAGCTATCATTATTGGTGCAGCGGTTTTTGGGGTTCAAGTAATTCCAGCAGCAATAGCGGGATCAGCCATAGTGAACATTGCAAAAAAAGCAGTGCCCGCAATGCACAGAGTACTCGTAGAAAGTGATGTTCTTTTTGATTTTAAAGCTGCTCAGGAAGACCGGAAAGTACGTGCTCCCATTTTGCAACATGTTTTCTTAGAAGCGCCGACAGCCGAACAAAGGAAGCGGGCTTTAGACAATATAATAAAGGCAAATTTGCTTTTTAGAGAAGATGTTGAAGGAGACTCCGAATTGAAGGCTTACTTAATTGAACAAAAAGTAGATTTGGAAAAATTGCCTAAGTTTAGTGATTATCGTGATTCTCGACTGCAGTTTAAACGATTGATGAGAGAAGATTTTCCAAACGAAGAGCTGTTGCAGGGCTTGATCAGTGAATTGCATGCGAGTAATTTGATATATTTAGATGATTTTAAGGGATGGTCTGATAAAGAAATTAGTCAAGTCTTACCTAAAGGGGTGAGGAAAGAGGATCTACCTACACTGAAGGATGCAAAGGATATAAGAAATCCGTCGCTATTTTTATTAAAAGGAGGGGTAAAACTCACCGTGGAACAGAAGTTAGGAGAATTAGCTAAGCTTCATAAAAAAGGAATATTATTTAAGGAAGATGTTGCACGGTTAAAAGATGCAAAGGTAGCTTCGGAGGAAGAGGTGAATGCCTTTTTGAAGGAAAATAAAATCTCTTTAGACGATTTGCCCAGTGATCAAACCTATTATTATAAGACAAATGTGACTCTTAAACAACAGGAGGATGTTAAAAGAGAGCCCTATTTGAAGATGCTTCAAGATAGCAACAAATCTCAGTCGGATAAGCTATTAGTTTTGAAAAAAATGCATTTGGAAGGAATTTGCTTTTTAGATGATTTACAATTCCCAGGTTTGGATGAAAAGACGGTAGCCCAGTTCAAGGAATTTGTGAAATTTAGTCCTTCCGAAAGAAGGAAGATGCATGATGAAGCAAAAACTGGAGGTGCGATTCTTGCCAAACACGAAGCTGTGCTAAAAAGTAATGCCAGTGAAGCAGAAAAAATGGACAGTTTATTGGAACTAGAAATGGAAGGATTACTTTCTAAGGAACATGCAAAAATGGTAGGTCCGGTTATAGATAAACGTTATGGACATGCATTCCTAAATAAACCAGAAGCAATGACTCATGAATTAGAAGATGCGCATGAGCATTATCAGGTAGGCGTTTACCACCGTCTTAAGAAGTTGGGCGATGTAGCCTACGAAGGGATTAAGCAAAACCCTGGAAAGATTGCAATGGGGCTTGCCTTTGTTGGAGGGGGTGGCTGGATGACTATTGGGGGTGTAGCCTTGATGGGAGATATTGCAGGTGTGATATGGAGGAAGGAGCGCGCAGTTGAAATCGTACATGGACCGATGAAGGAAGTAAAAGGTGCTGTAGATTTGGGAATAGGTGTAGTGGCAGGAGTTGTTAGCGATTTTACAGATATACCTGCTGAGAATATACATAAGAGAATTGCCGAACAGCTTCATGTTCCTTCAGAGCGTCAAGTCAAGCAAGGCGCTGCTTACATTATGAATAAAGGAATTGGTGCAGTGAAGTGGGCTACTTTATCTGCATCTATTGGAACTTTTATAGGAGGAGCATTTGGACTTAAGGTGGGCGCAGCAATAGGAAGTTTTTATGGATTATGTGTTACTGATGGGAAAATTGATCAAAATCCCCCGGGTGGATGGTACAGAGCAATAAAATTTAGTGCAGTAGGGGCGTTGGTTGGTTCGGTAGTGCCACTTGTTATGGCAGCTCTTGTGGCAGGACTTGCTCTAGCTGGAGTAATCGGAGCTACTGCGGGAATAGCCGTTGCTAGTGGAGGACTTGCGCTCATCATTCCGTTGATTCTTTTTGGGGTTTATGCAGGGTTTCAAATAGCAGGACTCACTGGCGTAGATGTTGACGAGAACGCAGACGAAGTTGTAGACCAAATTGCAAATTATGAGCCCATGAATTTGGAGAAGGCCGGAGTTTATTTGGTGTAAATCTTAATTAGCAGATTCGTTAGCTTAATTCTGATCCAATTTAATTCCCAATGAATCGGGAATTAAATTGAGAAGAAATTCTTCACAAGGAAGTGCTAAGACATCTCCGAGTTTTATTTTTTCCTTGCCTTGATAAAGAAGGATTAATTGAGCAGAAGGGTAGTCTTTCTTAAAAGCATGGAGGGATTTTAGGCCATCGGAATTGTTAATTTTAGTTTTATTTTTAACTTCTATTGCAAATAATCCATTTTCTCCATAGATAATAAAGTCGATTTCGAGCCCAGTAGCAGTACGCCAGTAATAAAGACGATGCTCGCCAGAACAGTAGTCACACCAAGCTCTAAGGTGTTGGGCAACTAAACTTTCAAGAACACAACCTTGGATGGTTTCTGGCTGATCGAGGGAAAATTTAGGACGTATGTATTGATAAACGCCACAATCAAAGAAATAAAACTTAGGATGGGCAGTAAGTAACCGTTGAGCTTTTTTTGTAAATACTTCTAATTTAAAAGAAAGCAAAATGTCTTCGAGTACTTGAAGGTAATTTTCAACAGTTTTGCGTTTCACTTGGCATTCGCGGGCTATATTGCTCAAATTCAGTTCCGAACCTTGGGAAAAACTTATGACTTCCAAAAACCTACCAAAGGCTCCTAGGTCTCTGACAAAGCTTTCGAGTTGGACTTCTTCTTTTATATATAATGAAATATAGGTTTTTAAAGCCTCAATGGGTTCATTGGCTTCCCAGATGAGAGGTATCATGCCAGTTTGAAGCGCCTTTTTCAAAGAAAATTGCTGCGAAAGTTCCGCTGCCATAAAAGGATGCATGTGGCGCTCGATCGCGCGTCCGGCGAGTAAATTGATACCTTTAGTGCGTAGTTTTCTTGTAGAAGAGCCTGTTAAAATGAATTGAAGGGTTTTGTCTTTTTCTATCAAATGATGAACAACTTCCAAGAGTTTGGGAGCTTTTTGGACTTCATCGATAATTATTACTTTTTGAGTTGGATTGGCTTCAATAATCTGAATCAACCGTTCTGGATAAGATTGATATAAACGTTCTGTGTCTGGCAAGAGTAGATCAATGAATAAGGCATTGGGATAGTTTTCCAAGGTCCAACTGGTTTTCCCAGTGCCTCGGGGACCAAAAATGAAGAAACTACTTTTGGAAGGTTTTAAAAAGCGTTTAACAAATCCGTTCATATTCGGAATATGGCATTTAAAATGCCAGATTTCAATAAAAAATGGCAAAATGGATGCCATTTTCTAAAAAATCAGTAAATTCAACCTCAAAAAAATGCACAAACTTTTTTAATATTCCGGCTTGATTGGTTTTTGCAAATAGATAGAGTAAGTACTTTATAGGATTTTTTGTTGATATGTCGATAGCGATCATAGAGTGTACTGCAGATTTAATAATATTTACTAGTTTTGGGAAAAAAAACGGTGGGATTACGTTGCACTATCAAGTTCAACGAAAACTTCAATGTGGGCTATCTGATTGGATTGAGGCTGCCTCCATTGTGATTAAAAAATTAGTTAATGAATTTCAAGCTTCTTTCCCAATAACCATTTTATTGCCCGATTTTGCTTTGCTTACAAAGAGTATCAAAGTTCCTAGAGTTACACCTTCTAAGCAAAAATATATCATTCAATCGCACATTTCCCAGTCCTTGGGTTTAAATGGAAATGAAAATATCCAGTTTGTTATCCGCACTTGCGATGAGAATGAACTCGATCTCATTTGTTCCATAGTAAAACAAGATTGGATGGAAACATTTTCTAGATCACTGACTGCAATAGGGGATAAAATTGCTTCAATAGAGTCTTCTATTATTCATTACTATAATGCCTTTAATTTATTATTTCCGCTGACAATTAAGAATATTTTGTTGCTTATTTTTCACGCATCGAGTGTCACCTGTCTTTTTATTGGGCAAAATAATTTATATATATTTAAATTACAACTAGGGGAAGGTGATTTTAGTTTGTCATTGAAAGAATTGATGGAATTTCATAATAATAAATATCCAGATAATATTCCAGAGGAGATATTGGTTTCGGGTATTAATATGCATGATACAACAAAAGAGTTTCTTCATGCGATATCCAATTATGTACGTTTGCCGATTAGGATTTTTTCTCCATTGGGCGATGAAAATGCAACTTGTTTAGGGTCAATCGGGTACGCCTATGGGAAGTTCTTAAATGAGGGTTTATTTTTTGATTTAACTCCAAGGATAATTCGTAGGAGTTGGAGATTCATTCGCAGCAGGAAGGCGCTGGTTGTAGTTGGGATATCAGTATTCATTGCATCGAGCCTTTTGGTAATGGGATTAGTCAAGCAGCAGAATATTTACCGAGATCTTATAGGGGCTTACGAAGCGAAGATAAATCCATTAAGGAAGTATGCTGCTATTATTGAGGAGAATGAGAGAGAGGTTAAATTATATGAAGAAGCTTTCACAGAGCTGCAAAAGCAATTTCAGTCTTCTTATTCCTGGGTGAATTTTTTAAATGCATTGCAAACAATTCTTATAAAGATTCCGAAGATTCAAATTCATTCTTTGAAAGTTTTGAATCCTGAACCAATTTCAAAAAATGTTTGGAAAAACGATATGGTGCGCACAGAGTTTATAAAACCTGAATCCTTAGAATCGCGTGAACTGAGGCTTGCAGGCGTTTTGTATATTGAAAATGTGAATCAAACTTCGCGCGAGACAATAGGGGATATTAAGTATTTAATGAATGAATTAGCAAAATTAGATTTTATTGAAGATGTCAAAAATCTTCATTTTGATATTAAAGCTTTTCCCAATGTTCCTTTTTCAATTGTCTTTACTCTAAGGCCTCAAACTCTTTAATTTTGAATGTCAAATTTTAAGAATAATCGATTATTTATCATTCTTTTTACATTACTGGGTGTAGGGTTAGGAGTGAATTGCATGCTTATTGTTCTCAATGTTCTTCATGTTGCTCACATGAAGGATAATCTTAAAAATTTAAAATCGCAGCTGCAGTCCTTAATGTCTTCGAGTCCTTCGCCTATTAAAAAAAATGTAGCAGTTACAGCAGAAAATCTCCAACAGATTCATAAAGTCCGTAATCAATGGGACAAATTCTTTGGGGAAGTGCAGTATTCAAAAACTCCTTTAGAGTGTTATTTGAATCTTCAAACGGAAATCGAAACTATTAAAGATCGGGCAAAGGCTGCTAATGTTTTGATTAATCCGAAGTGTTGTTTTGGGTTTTCTAAATATTTAAATGCGGAAAAATTTCCAGATACGCAAAATTTACGAGAGCTAGACCGCCAATGCCAAATAATTTCAATGCTTGGGACCATGCTTATTGAGTCTAGGCCTTTGGAAGTCATTTCATTTGGTGGAGAGTCTTTGAATGATGAAGTAACGGAGGAAGACGGTGTACTTAATAAGTATGTCGTATCTCATCTGCATACACATAATATTTCTTATTCAAAACTATTTAAATTATCCTTTACAGGGACGACGCAAACGTTACGCTTATTCATTAATAAAATTCAACATATGCAAATTCCTATTTTTATTCGGGATATAGAGGTCAGTCAACAATCGCAGGGGAGGGGACTTTTATCAGTTGAGAATGTACCCGTATTTTCAATTGCTGTGGAAATTGTCGATTTTAAATCAGAAACAACGTGAATTACTTAATTCATTACAAATTATTATTCATTTTTTCCTTTCTGTGTATAGTAAGTTCGGTTCTGTATTTATTTATTAATACTCTGATTTTAGAGGAAAATGGGCCGCCAACAGAAGAACCGTATTCAAATGATTTTCCCCGTAGATTAAGTGCTTTTAATTTAAAAAAAATGGGATATTGGAGAGACCTCCCAAGCGATCTAGAGTGTGATATTTTTACGCCGATAACTTTTTTAAAAGAGGATGAAGATAAAGAAAAGAAGCAATTGTGTGTTAGTTTACCCGAAGTATTACCTTCTGATTCGCCATTTCCAGTCAGTCTTAAGGGTTGGTCTGGGGCCAATGAAAAAATGGTTTTTGTATTTTCAGCTTTAAATTCTACAAAGACGTTTATTGGTACTGTAGGAGATTCCTTTGACAATCCATCATTTACTATCATGTCTTTTGATTTAAAAACTGTACAAGACGATTGGAATTTATATTCAATTCCTGTAGTCACTATTTTAGATAAAGAAAGAGATCGTTTGATCACTTTAGCTCCAGCAGCTTACAAGCAAGCAAAATTTGAATGCGATTAATTAAATTCAGCATCGCAGTTCTCATCTATCTTTCTTATTCTTTTTCTAACGCTAGTACTACGCAAATGCATCGAGATAGGAATGCTTGTGGATTAGACAATACCGAATATGTTGATATTAAAGACACTATGCTAAAGGAAGTTGCCTTGGCTTGGAAGCGCCCCGAAACTTGGGAGGGGAATTCAAGAAGTTTAGGGTATAATCATTTAGGAGATGGCATTTTAGAAAAATTGCGCATTATCCGAATTAGCAATATTCAATTTGATGACGCTCCAATAAGTTCAGTTGTGAGTATGCTTTCAGACCTTGCGGTAAGGTATGATGTTTCAACTGCTTCTAAAGAAAGTCGTGGCATCAATTTTGTTCTTATAGATCCCGAGAAACGCAACCCTTGTTTATCGCTTTCTTTAAGGAATCTTTCGTTAGAGCAAGTTTTAGAGCTTGTCGTAAAGTCGATAGATTTTCATTATGAATTAGAAAATGGAGTCGTCATGATTTATCCTGGGCGCCCAAACCATAGGAATCTAAAAACACAATTTTTTCCAATTACTCGGGGTACCTTAGTCCGATTAATCGGTGCACGACAATCTTTCACTACGGGGCAAAGCATGGCTAATATCGACGCTTGTTCCGAGCAGATGCAAGAAGAATTTGAGCTAAGGAATTTCTTTCAGCGAGCTGGAATTCCATTCGACGCAGATCATGAAGGCCCAGAGGGAGCAGATTTTGCCTTTGATGGAACGCAGTTGATTGTTACTCAAACACCTCATAATTTAGAAAAAATTCATAATGTTTTGGAACGTTATAAAGAAGTCTACCAAGTAGAAATTGAGTCTAAATTTATGGAAGTACAACAAGGAGCCCTAGAAGAACTGGGCTTCCGTTGGAATATTACGAATACTGATAAAAGCAACGAAGATTTTTTCCAAAGTTCACAGGGCGCTGACACTAATTTAAGAAGATTGGCAGATAATTTTAGCTCTAAGAATCGTGCATCAAGTGAAGGGAAAATTGTCACAAAAGCGAATGCCAATTCCGAGGTGACTATTGCAAATAAAACTCCCATTTTTCCTAATTCGATTAATGTAGGGTTGAATTCCATTCCTGTAGGGGGGATTTTCAGCATCGTTGATAATTGGCGAGTGAAATTAATTATCGATGCATTGGAACAACATACTGGAACAGATTTGATGAGCGCTCCAAAAGTCACTGTCCTTTCAGGTAAGACGGCCAAGATTACAGTTGCACAGATCCTTCGCTATCCGGAGGCATTTGGTGATATACAGTCGGCAGTGGGTATGTCAGGCGATTCTAAACATAGCTCGGCGGGAGTAACGATTACAGCGGGAACTCCGCAGCATTTTGTTGAAAAAAATGTAGGAGTAGAGATGCAAGTGACTCCAATTGTTGAGGAAGATGGCCGGTATATTAGTTTGAAACTTGAGCCACGTGTTACGGAATTCGAAGGATTTGTTGAATATGGAGGGCGCAGTGTTGCGATATCTGGAGACACAACGGTTGACGTTCCTTCGGGTTTCTTTCAGCCCATTTTTTCTACGCGAGAAATTCAAACGGAAGTTACCATAGCAAATGGTGCGACAGTCATTATGGGAGGCCTGACGCGAGAAGAAGTCAAGCAAGTCCATGACAAGATTCCCATTTTGGGGAGCATTCCTATTATAGGACGTCTCTTTCGTTCCAAAGGGGAAACAAATCAAAAAAGGAACTTGTTAATTTTCGTTACAGCGAATCTTATCGGTGTCGGTGGTGCTCCTTTAAGCAATTCATAGTGACCTCATTTTTTTCATAATTCATTTCAGGATGAGATATGGTATTACAACAATGACTCTCAATCCCGTCCGAGTATTGCATTGACAGTCGACCAATCCATATATGAATACAGAGTAACGAATACAGTACTGATCGGTGTCAGATAATGGGTCAAGGATGTAATGTTGATTAAGTTCGTAAGAAAATGGGCATCATTTTCTATTATTTTTTCATCTATTTGATCTTTACGAGGATGACCCTCAATGTATTCTTGCATTTGAGGTATTATATACGTCTCAATATAGTCCATTAGTGGTTTTACCATTTTTTCATCTTTAAAATTTGGAAATAAAGAAAAGTCTGTCAAATTGGTGATAAATTCGCCATCAATTTCTCCTACTTGATATTCAACAAAAACAAGATTTAAAGCGCTTAGCAACGAAGCTGTAAGGTTTGAATGAAGCTCTGCGGGATTATATATACCGCCTCTGCTTTCAATTCTTTGACCATTTTTTAAAAGAATATATCCATTATTAAAACAGAAAGCTAAACCCAAGTTGCTGAATAATGCATTAACACCAACACAATTTTCAATAAGTGCATCAAGAGACATGGATTTACTCCATTTGTGTTTAAAAACCCACATTGAGGAAGTACCATTTGAGTTCACGAGACGATATTCCTCTGCCGGATCTAGTTGCTCAAGGCTATTCAAGGGAAATACTGCATCAATTGCATTCAACAAGACTTGTCGCATACACTCACGGTAGGCTTTTTTTCCGTGGACATCCTCTTTGTAATAGGGCGCGCACACATTATTAAAGACTCTATCCAACGCTTTATGCATAAGTTCATGAAGCAATGATTCCTGCATTAGAGCTTTTGCATCTTTCTCATCACTTACTTTAACTCTAACTTTATTTTTCCAATTATAATAGGCTTGAGCGGACGGTGTGTCTATATGCGGGCTGGCAAATATGCCAAAAGTATTATGCTCTAATGAATCCAATGCACTTATATATAAAATTGCTTTTGAAAAATTTGTTCCGGTACGAAAGGATTTAAAAATCTCGATCATGTCTAGCTTGTGCTCAAATTGTGATACTTCTGACCCAATATAAGTTTTATGAGCCACAGCTTGTTCTGGGCTCATTTTTGACTCTGGGCTTTTCTGCTTGTACCCAGGTCCTGAAATTTGCATAGCATACTTTCTATATTTTCTTGCAAAAAGTTGATTAACGTCATCGGCTGATAATTCCGATACCCACTTATCTTCAGGGTTAGTAGATCTACGGGCTTCATTATAAATAGTCCATCCTTTTTTGATATAAGTATCGCTCGCATTGACATTTCCTAATCGCTGGCTTATACTTGACAAAAGAATATGGAGGAAAAAATTCTCCCGAGAATTGATTTGCTTACCTTGTTTTTTCAAATAATCGAGGATTTCAGTCAATGCCGCATGATATACCCATTCAAGTTTCTTCTCATTGAAACGCTTGAACAATCTTGAACTTCTTTCTATCAAAGCTTTGTCCATCTTTGCTTCGGTATATTGCTCTTTTAATAATTTATGTTCAACTTTTGCCTTGCCCAAATTTTCGATCGGTTCACTTGGTTTTTGCTTCAGATCTAAATGGTCTGCATATTGGTTAACGCATTCTTTAAAATTTATACTTTTATTAACGATTTTTTCGCACAAGTCTAAGACCCAAATCTGTCCAGTGGATAGCTTGCCATGGGGCGCACCATATTTTTCGGGAATAGAAGCTGATGCTTGTTTTCTAAGCTTTGCACTTGCCATTTTCTCTGCCATTTCAACATCTAGCCCTTCCTCGTCTGTCATTATTGTATCGGGTTTTGCTCCATTGGTTCTTCTTTTATCGGGTGGAATGCCTATTTCTACCTCTCGAATAGATTTTTTAGGTTCCTCAGTTTTATGTTTCTTAATTTTAGGTCCTTCAGGAGCATTTGAAGCTGATAGTGGCCTTTTCATAATCTCTAATTACATATTAAATTGATCATATCAAATAATAATATATCACTATAGTAGTATTAAATCAAAAAATAATATAATTAATGATAATTTAAGAAAGTTTCGTCGAATAGATTTAGGTTGCCCGGATGTTTTTAAGCAGTTTTTCCAAAATTATAATTGCAACAATTCAAAATAATGACATTAATTGACATTATTTTTTAAAACCCATGTTAAATAGACTTATCAAAGGACCACTTTCAATCGTTTGCACGATTGTTCTTAATATCATTTTTGTAAATTGTATTTGTGCAAGGGATACACATAAACAGGTTTTCGATAAGTGTTTTTCTCAAAAATATGACTTTATCTGTGAGGATAAACATGAATTTCTTCGAAAAATGGGTATTAATATTGAAGAGGATTTAGTTGATTTTAATGACCTTAAATTAATGAAAGATAAAACCTACGGTGCTTGTAAAGGCGGTATTTATGTTGATAAGCATGATAATTCTAAAGTTTATTTCCTAAAACAAGCTAATTCATTTCATGAAATATTTTGTTCACGATTAATGAATCACATAATGGGTACGAAGGCCACGCCTATTGTGAAAATTGTAAAGAACAAGAAACGCACGACAGCGTCTTTAAAACTGCCTAACTTTACTATGACACTGAAAGCGGATTTAACCAATAAACGTATAAAAGGCGAAGTACTTTTAGCCGTTGCAATGGATTTTCTTGGCCTTATTGACCGTCATAGCCGTAATAACGGATATGTCACTCTCAATGATAACACTGTACTAGCGGCTAGAGTAGATTTTGATGCTTGTTTTGACTATGAAAGTACCGTGACAGGAACTCATCAAGGTATCGCTAAAAAAAGAGATCATATGGATTTGAAGCATTTGTATGTAACCATGCAAACTTATCCAAAAGATCAAGTAGAAGATGCTATAAAGCAAATTGTCAAAATACCTGATGAAAAAATTGTGATGATAGCTTTTCAGACCTGGGCCATTTTGTCAGAATCAAAGTCACCAAGGAGTTTTAAAACGTGCATGAAGCTTGCTAAAAAATTGATTGAAAGGAAAAAGGCTTTTAAATCAGTATTAAAGAAATCACGTAAAAATAACCATGACCAAAGCGCTGTCATGTTCCATTAATAAACTCCAGTTCGATATAGAACTCATAGAGTAGGAGGGCCCTAAGCGGGCCTTCCTACTCTATTACAACAATGACTCTCAATCCCGTCCGAGTATTGCAGTCTCTTGAAAATGCTAAAGAATGATGGATAGTTTGCATCTCTGGACAGACTTTTAATCTGAAAAGCTCATTAACGTTAGCTGGTTTCTTTACCTGCTGCCTTGGCATCAACTTTAGCTTTTAAGTTTTTTAACTTCTCACGAGTATCAGCATCAAATGCATATATTGATGAAGAATCTACTTCGATATGTTTCAAATCGGGCAATTCATCCGGAAGATTCAATTTTGTACCAAACATGGTGCTAGAAATAATCAAAGACTCTAGATTTTTAAGTTCTTGTAAATTCAACGTTGCATTATGACCCAATCGATCACATGAAAAAGACTTAAGATTACATCCTTTAGCAAAATTTATAGTTGAAGGAAACGTTCCGCGTGAGCCAGCATAAGTTATAAGTTTACAAGAAAAAGATTCTAATTTCAGCAATTCTGAAGAAAAGTTTAAATCATATTCTGTTTTCTCACAAAAAAAAGAAGTTAAATTTTTAAATTCTTTGGAAAATGTAAGTACACGACGAACTTCTCCCAGACCTAAAACACTAAGGTTTGGACAAGCACCACCTATTCGATTTATTAAGTCTTGAGTTAAAGGATCTTGCTCACGCAACATATCTGGGTAAGGAATGGCTGACATATCCAAGATTTCCACACGCTTTAAAAAGTCAGCATTTTCAGGATTATTTATGAACTCACTTATCATAGCAAAATCTTGAAAGCTATTAAGTGTTATCTTTAATGGAAGATTACTCTCTTTTGCAAATTGTAACTTCTCAGAACGACCTCTTAAGTCTCTTAAGTCTTCCCCAGTTAATGGCAGTATCTGGCCTCGCGCTAAGGCCTCTCTGAAACTTGTGCTTGTCGCTGCAAATTCCTTAACAGCCTTCTTACCTTCCGGATCCTCTTCTTTCAAAGTTCCTGCAACTAGATTCACAAGATCTTTATGTCCAAATTGACCATAATCTTTTAATTTAACCCTTGACCGCAATTCTCCTTCCACAATCAAATTTCTCAATCTCTCGACTTGTTCCTCTTGAAGATCAGCAGGACTTTTTGGTAAACGACCACTACCAACGGGTTCAAAAAGTTCTAAAATATCTTTTGGAATCGCTATAAGTATGCCATTTTTTTGATATTCCTCAAAACGCTTTTGGATTACTTTAAAATGTTCTTGTGCTAAACTCTCAAAACTGAGTTTATTAAATCCCTTTGCTTTTTGCATCCGACTACAATTTTCTTTTAATTCATTAAGGCTATGCATAATATCACTACTCTCACTGCTAATAGTGCTATCAGTTCTTTTAGCTCTAGCTGTCTGTTCTGTCGGCTCCTGTGTGACACTTTTTCCAGCAAATTTTCCGGCAGCTGTCGTCTCGGGCAGCTGCGGTTTTTTTTCAATTGAACTGGGTGTTTTTTTTGGTGTTATAGATTCCATAAATAAATGATAATGCAGTATTAAATAAAAATCAAAAAATATTAAAAAAATAAATTAAATATAATTTTAATATTAAATATATTTGCTATTTTACTACCGTCAATCAATTTTTAACCATCTTTCCCTGCTTGATGAGGGGAGGGCCCTAAATGGGCCTTCCTACTCTATGATACCATTTCCCAAATTAAAATGGTATGAGTTGAAAGGGTAAGAATTTTTCCCGATTTGTTTCTCAAAATGAGTTTATTTTTTTATCTTTTTCTGATCGAAACTGAGGTTTATAATTGAAAACGTATTCCTAGATCAACACTTTGAGTATAAGGTCTATTATCAGATCTGAGTAATGTTCGCTCAGTCAAAACTTCGCTAGTTGAGAAAAGTCTATAGCCTAAAGTCAATACTACACAATTAGTCCATTGATAAGAAAATCCCGTAATCAACTGCGTGGCAACTACCCATGAATTGCGAGAGAAAGGAGGTTTAACTAGGAAGTGATCAGCGAATTTCATTGTGGATCTATTATAAGATGCACCTAGCCCTAAACCAAAGTAAAACTTCCAACAAGGACAGAAAGAAAAATCAGCCAATAAATTCGCCATAACTGCTGCATCCCTTGAATGTCCATGCAAAGAGATAGTTTTCGAATGAATCTTTCGTTTGTCTGAAAAAACCTCAAAATGTCCTTTACGTAATTTATGGGGTCTGTAAACAAACTCACCTTCTACTCTAAAATCTAAACAATCTCTAGCTGGAATTAAAAACCCAATAGAAAAATTGCCTCCCCATGCTTGCTTATACTGCCGAGAAAAGAAAAATTCTTTTCCATGCATAGCAAATGTATACCGCTGGTGATTATGCCAAGAAGCGCTTCCTGATCCTGCAATATACCAATTTTCGAAGCAAGATAAACAGTTCGCGCTAGTTAATAAACTAGATAAGAAAAGTATGCCTAAAGTGGCAATGAGTATTGAGCATTTTTTCATATATGTAATAGTAAGGCTTGGACAAATTGAATAAAAGAAAAATTATGTTTATATTAAATTTTCAAATTCAAATAAAAATAAAATCGGTAACGATTGCAATGTAAAAAATATCAATCGACATGCGCAATATTTGTCTTTAATTCAATAACATCGTGCGGAAGCGCTTCCCGCTCACCGGCAAAAGTGACTCTTACATACCGAGCATTTTCTTTAAGCTCTTTTAAATTTCGAGCCCCTAAGTAACCTAATCCCGATTGTATTCCGCCGACTAACCGTGCAATGGTTTCATGCACCGAACCTGAGAGCTCTTTTAACGCTTCTATACCTTCGGCAACAGCCTTTTTTGATATATCTTTTTTATCATGTCCATAGCGTAATGCAGAACCTGCTCTCATGGCTTCCAAACTTCCCATCCCTCGATACTGTTTATAAAATTTGCCATTAATTTCCACAATATCCCCAGCAGCTTCTTTGCAGCCTGCAAATAGACTTCCGCAAACAACTGCGTCGGCTAGAGTTAAGGCTTTTACAATGTCTCCACTTTTTGTAATTCCTCCATCTGCCAAGATTTTAACTTTATTTTTAACAGCGACTTTTGATGCCTCATAGAGCGCAGTCAGTTGAGGAATGCCAACTCCTGCAATAATGCGTGTTGTACAAATAGAACCGGGCCCTTGCCCAACTTTGACAGCGTTTGCACCCGCTTGCGCAAGAAACTCTACACCCTCAGCACTCGTTACATTGCCCGCAATAAGAGTTAGTTCTTTAAAGTTTTGACGAATTAATCTTACCGCTTCACCCACTCCAGCTGAATGCCCATGTGCCACTGAAATTGCAACTACATCAACGTTTTCTTCAACAAGATTATGAACATGGTGCAAGATGTGATCTTTATCTAAAGCACCAGCTGGGGTTCTAGATATGGCAATCGCAGCCCCACACACTAACCTAAACTGTCCATCCCGTGCTGGCTTTACCATACTTTTTTGCGCTGCAATTATGGATTCTATATCTTTTAAAATAAAAAGACCATGCAAACGATCTTCATCATCGACGACTAGAAGTTTGCTCACCCCCATATGCTTATTAAAAAACTTATCAGCTACAGCAATAGGATCTTTCCCTAAAGCCTTTTGATTGATGGTAAACAAATCTTTCCGAGGAGCCATTGCTTTTTCAGCTGACTGATTTCTATAGCGTTCTTGAATAACATTATTTGAGAGGAGGCCAAGAAGTTTTCCATGCTGATCGACTACAGGGAAGGTCGTAAAATCGTAATGCTTTTCAGCAATCAAATCGAGTACGTAGCCTATATTAACTTCAGGAATCACCGTGATCGGCTCTTGAATCAATCCATGAATATGATGCTTAACCCGCGCTACTTCTTTAATTTGATCTTTTTGCTCCATATTATAATGGATAAGACCTAGTCCTCCTTGTAAAGCCATTGCAATTGCCATATTAGATTCGGTCACCGTATCCATATCAGCAGAAATCAAAGGAATCGTTAAAGAAAGACCTTCAGAAAGGGAGGTTTCCAGATTTGTCTGCCTAGGCAAAACATCAGAATAACAAGTTGCTAGCGATACATCATCGTACGTAAGTGCAAAAGGCTGATTGGCTTTAAAAAAAGGTTCAGCAGTTAAATATTCAGAAACTACTTTTTTTTTATTCATTTTGTTTAATGGCTCATCTTAAATCCATTTCCTCGTTAAAGAAAAGCATAAATAACTGTTTTTGCGAGACGGATTTCATTTTTCTTTGACTGCGTGATCAAAAGTATGCCAGGCGAGGGTAGCGCACTTTACACGAGCCGGGAAATGTTTCACACTGCTTAGTAAATTTAATTCTTCGATATCTAAATTAGAAAATTCCTCATTCTCTTTAATAGACTCTATCGCATCTCGTGTACAAATTTTTTGAAAGTAATTCGATAGCTTTTCGCACATGGCTCTTGATTTACCCTTTAAGAGCTTTGTTAAAATGGACGCAGAAGCTACTGATATCGCACAGCCTTCGCCTTCAAAAGTGACATTTTCAACTACGGAATTATTAATATTTACATAAATATGCACTTGGTCTCCACACAATGGATTATCTCCCTGAGCATCATGCGTACAATTCTCTAAACATCTTCTATTATGAGGATATTTATTATGGCTCATTATAACTTCCTGATAAAGCTCTCTAAGGTCGGACTCATTCATATTTTAAAAAAATCATATACCTTATATAATATTTCAACTAATTGATCAATATCATTCTTATTATTATAAATACCTATCGAAGCGCGTGCTGTAGCACTCAGATTGTAACGGGTCATAAGAGGTTGTGCGCAATGATGGCCGCCGCGAATTGCAACACCGTGATGGTCAGCAAAAGTTGCAATGTCGTGGGCATGAATTCCTTTGATAATAAAGGAAAAGACACTCGATTTTTCCGTTGCCAAACCAATAATACGCAGTCCTGGGACGTCTGCCAAACGTTTTTGAGCATAATTTAGTAACACCTCTTCTTGGGACCAAAATTTATCTATTCCAATAGAGGAAATAAAGTCAATAGCAGCACCCAGGCCAACTACTTGGGCGATAGGAGGAGTACCGGCTTCAAATCGTTGAGGAGGGGGCTTGAAGGTGGTAGACTTCTCGAATGAAACCCTTTCTATCATTCCTCCGCCACCTTGGTAGGGCTGGAGCGACTTCAATAAATCGTACTTCCCATATAAAACTCCTGCTCCTGTAGGTCCGTAAAGCTTATGACTGGAAAAAACATAAAAATCACAGTCCAAATCTTCTACATCTATTGGCATATGCGCGACTGCCTGGCAACCATCAACAAGCACTGGTATATTAAACTGATGTGCCATCTTAACCATCTTTTTGATGGGGTTAACCGTCCCTAGCACATTGGACATGTGCGTAATGGCTACCAATTTCACTTTTTCCGTAAGCAAACTTTGATATGCATCTAGATCCAGTACACCAATCTCATCAACTGGAATCACCTTAATTATAATACCCATGCGCTCTTTCAGCAACTGCCATGGAACGATATTGGAATGATGTTCCATCTCTGAAAGAATAATTTCATCTCCCGCAGACAATTTTGAAAGTCCAAATGATTGCGCAACGAGATTGATGGATTCTGTTGCCCCTTTTGTAAAAACAATAGAATGAAAATCAGAGGCATTGATAAATTTTTGAACTTTTTTACGAACGGATTCATAAGCCTCTGTAGCTTCGGTACTTAGCGCATAAATTCCTCGATGAATATTAGCATATGAATAGGAATAAAAATCACTAATAGCGTCAATGACTTTCTGAGGTTTTTGAGCACTGCTGGCTGTATCTAAGTACGCCAAAGGATGATCATAAAATTTTCGTTTTAATATAGGAAATTCAGCTCTGATACTGTGAATATCAATCATAAGTGTAACGAATGGTATTTAAAATCAGTCTTTTTGTCAAGAACTGTATTTATATCTTATTTAGATTATATTAACATTCTTCACAACAATATGCCAATAACTGTTCAAGTTTGAAGGAAGCATGCACGCAGGACCTTTCCTTTTTCAAATAAATGAAATCACTTTAAAAAACAGTTCGATTTGATTTTTTTGCAAAATCTGCTTATAATTAAAATAAAGGTAGTATTGATTTATATAATAAAATTATAATAATATGACATTCACAAAAAAAATAAATGTATTTTTAATATTTTCAACATTAACATTTACTTTTTTTGCCGTAAATAATACTTACGGCGCTGAAAAAAGCGAAGTTCAATGGTCTGAAAAAGGCAATTTATTGAAAGAAATACGCGATACCGAATGGGATTTTAAAATTGATAACAAACGAGCAGATACAGTTTTATTAGAAGTTATCGAAGATAAAGATATTAATACTGAAAAAGCGCCGGTAGTGGAATTAGAGGCACGAGGTAGAGAGAGTCAAACAGTTTCGGGGAAAAAAATAAACTTACCTGCAATTTATAAAATTCAAGTGACGAAAGGCGATTGTAAATGGGATTTTTCACCGAAATCATTATTAATGTTAGAGCCACCGGGGAGTTTATTTATAAATACACATCCAAATCATTCCAAGTGCGGTCAAGCCTCTGGAGTAATATCGATAGAATTTGAAAACCCAACTAAAACTACGAAAGGAAAAGGAAATTTCCTTTTCACTCTTGAAACTGCTGCGGAAGTAAGCAAACCGCTTCCTTAAGCAGCGCAAACTTAATACATAAATTTGCCAAATATAATTCTGATCGAAAGGAAACGATCAAAGAAGTTAAAGTAAAAACAATTGACATTCGAAAAAGAACAATATCTAATGCTTGCAATTCACTGTGGTGGCTGTAGCTCAGTTGGTTAGAGCATTGGATTGTGATTCCAAGGGTCGCGGGTTCAAATCCCGTCTGCCACCCCAATTTTTTACTTTTTTTTGTTATTTAAACTTAGGTTATTGAAAATTAAACCGTTTTTGTGCGGTACTGAGAATCGTTTTCATTTCCATAGACTCAAAAATTTCTCTTAATGCATTAGTATCCGCAGACTCTTTTAAATTTAATTCCACTTCTAAAGATGTGTTGAGCTTAATCATCGATACATTCATAGTTAAAATATCTTTCATCTGGGGTAAAACTAATTGGAAACGAGCAGGCGAAATATAATTCGCCTTAGCAAGAATATTCTCTATAGATCCATATTCTGCAATCCAACGCGCTGCAATTTTTGGGCCAACACCAGGAATTCCAGGAATGTTATCAGATGCATCACCTATGAGTGCAAGATAATCGACAATTTGGCTGGGCTTAACAAAAAGTTTTTCCAAAAGCGCAGCTTCATCCAATGTTCGCCAGCCGAGTTTTGGATTAGCAGTAGGGGGCGGTAAGAGTTGAAATATACTAGGACAGAGGAGTTGGCCGAAATCCTTATCTGCGCTAACAATGTAAGCTACATTGCCTTCATTTTGTAATTTAATAGCCGCAGAAGCAATCAGATCATCTGCCTCTACTCCGTATTTTTCTACAACGGGGATCCCCAATGCTGAAGTAATTTTTTTTATCCAAGGAAACTGGTCCCGGAGCGCTTGCGGAGTTTCGGTACGATGAGCTTTGTATTCTGGATGAAGCTCTAATCGTGCATGGGAGCCTCCCAAATCAAAAAAAACTACTGTATGATCCGGTTTTTCTTTATCTTGCAAACTCCAAAGTGTTCGGACCCATCCGTGAAGTGCATTTGTAGGGAAGCCATCGGCGCGAGTAAGATTTGGAATTGCATAGAAACTCCGAAACGCCAAATTAAAACCATCTATAAGAAGCCATTTTGCCATGGATTAAGACTATAGTCTTTTTATTTGCGTTTGGCAACAGGATTCAGTGTTCCGAATTTTGAAATTGCATCCATATTTCGCTTTTTCTTATACCCGACGGAGGTTTTAGACTTGCTTTTTAATGGAACTTGCCTTTCGATGACTAGCTTTCACAGTTAATTAACAAACAATATAATTTATTATGCAAAAATCACTCGCTTCCGCATTCTCCTTCCTCGCCGATAATGCCGCACCCGCGGCTGCACCTACTTCAGGCATAAGCTGGAATATTATCATGCTAGTCCTACTCTTTGGTGCTATGTGGTTCCTTCTCATTGCGCCTCAACGCAAAAAGCAAAAGCAACATGCTCAAATGCTTCAACAACTTTCCACTGGCGATAATATTGTTACGAATGGTGGAATCTTCGGTGTTATAACAAATGTTAAAGAAGATCGCTTTGTCATAAAAATTGCCGATAATACGCGCATCGAAGTTTTAAAAACTGCCATTGCTGGTAAAGTTGAAGAAGCTACCGAAATTAAATCTGAACCCTAAAGAAACCCAAAAATTAAGTTCCTTTCATTTCTAAACTAACTTTTTCCCTTCTTTCTATGTCTGGTAATCTCCTTAGCAAATTCATCATTTCCTGTATAGTTCTTATTTGGACTCTCTTTAGCATCTTCCCCATCAAGGATACTCCCTTTGCCACCTATCTACAAACTCGCAAAACTGCCAAACCCCTCGAATTTGAAGACATCCTAAAAAAAGCTGAAGACCGTGTGGCTGCGCACCAGGCGCCCTCTCTATTTGTTGCTCTTACTGATATTGGTAAAGAAGAGAAAATTGACTATTCTACCTTCTTTCCCAAGATTAACTTATCAGATGTCAAAAATCTAGACCAACGTAACGAAATCCTCCTTCGCCACCTCCTTCAAAGTTCTCAGGGGAAAATTAAACTCGGCCTCGACCTCAAAGGGGGCGTTGCCTTCACCCTTAAAGTCGATGACTCTGCACTTTCTGACAAAGAATCCTTTCAAAGAAGCCAACAACTCGTTAAAGCCATCGACATTATTGATCAACGCGTCAATAGTCTTGGCGTTGCCGAACCCGTCATCCGTGCCCGCGGCAATGACGCCATCGAAGTGCAACTCCCCGGCCTAAATACTGAAGAAAACCCGGATGTCCTCAACAGTCTAAAAAAACCCGCTAAACTCACTTTCCATAAAGTTCACCGCACCCTCACTCCTGATACTGTCTCCAAAGGTAAAGAACCTATTGGTTACATGCCTATGACGGTCGAGAATCAAGACCCAAGGACAGGGAAAATTCATGAAACCCATCTTTACATCAAAAGAATCCCTGAAATGGGTGGCAATATGATCAAAAACGCCTATGCCGTTCAAGGTCAATATGGGGGTTATGAAATTGTCCTGAATATGACTGATAAGGGAGCTCAGCGTTTTGGCGAAATCACCAAAGCTATTGCCGATGAAAGTGAATCTCCTCCTTATGCTGGGCTTCCGGGAAATGACCCTGCTAAATATGGTCATTTAGCTATTGTCCTAGACGGAAAACTCAATTCCGCACCAAGGGTTATGAGCGCAATCACGGATGGCCATGCTCGGATTTCTGGCCAATTTTCCCAAAGAGAAGCTCTAGAACTTGCTAGTGTACTCAATAATCCTCTAGAAGTAGAGCTCAAGCTCGAAGAAATGTATGAAGTAGGCCCAACACTTGCTGACGATGCTCGCAATGCGTCCATCAAAGCCTCCATCCTGGGTGCAGGTTTAGTCATTCTTTTCATGATTATCTACTACCAAGCCCCCGGTATTATTGCAGTTATTTCTGTTTTATTTAATATCCTGATCATTCTTGGGGTTATGGCTAGCATTAGATCCACATTGACACTCCCTGGAATCGCGGCACTAGTTCTCACTGTCGGTATGGCTGTTGATTCCAATATTCTAATTTTTGAACGCATTCGAGAAGAACTCAAACTGGGGAAAAATCTGCACAATGCCCTGAGCGCTGGCTTCGACAGGGCCTTTGCTACTATCTTTGATGCTAATATAACCACGTTACTCACTGCCGTAATCCTTATTTGGCTTGGGACAGGTCCTATCAAAGGCTTTGGTGTCACGCTCTCCATCGGTATTGTTGCAACTCTTTTTTGCACCATTATTGTCAGCCGCTTACTTTTAGATTTTGCAGTAAAATATAACATCATTCATAAAATGTTTGCCTTTTCTTTATTCAAAGAAACGCGATTTGATTTTATGAAATACGGGAAAATTGCCTTTATTGCCTCCTGGCTTGTAGTCCTTGCTGGAATTATCGGAATTATTGTTAACTATAAACATATTTATAGCATCGACTTTGTGGGCGGTGACGAGGTTTCCCTCTCATTTGCACAAAAAATACCCTCTCAGGATATTTATAAGATTGCTAGTGACAATAACTTAGGTGAAGTTGTTCCGACTTATCAAACGCTGCTTGCTGCGAAAGAAGATAATAGAGAAATTCTGAAAATTCAAACTGAACAAGGCCGTTCTGACGCAGTTGTAAAAGCTCTTTCTGAAGCTTTCCCACAAGCAAAACTCGACGTTATTGGCGTAACTTCTATTGGAGGTTCGGTCAGTAAATCTATTAAAACCGATGCCCTTCTTGCCATAGCTGTGGCTATTTTGGGCATATTAGTCTATGTAGGGTTTAGATTCGAACTGGGCTATGGCATCGGCGCTGTTATTTCGACTGTGCATGATGTTCTCATGAGTATTGGTATCTTTGTCCTAATCGGGGGCCAGTTTTCAGCACCGATGGTCGCTGCAATCCTTATGATCATAGGATATTCGATTAACGATACTATAGTCGTATTCGACCGTATTCGCGAAGAACTCGCCCTCAATCCTACTTTAAAACTAAGGGACATTATCAATCTCGCCATAAACCGCACGCTCTCAAGAACTATCCTGACAAGTGCCACGACATTTTTGGCTGCCTTTGCGCTTTATATTTTCGGTGCGAGTATCATTCGCGATTTCTCCTTAGTTTTCATGATCGGCATCATAGTTGGAACTTTCTCCTCCATATTTGTCGCAGCGCCCGTCTTCTTTTGGTGGCATAAAGGCGATCGTAAGCATGTGGAATCCAAGGAATTTAAGCCCAAATATGAATGGGATGCCGGTTCTTCTAAAGCGGAATAACCGAATCAGCCCTCCGGCAGCCTTATTTTTTTATTAGACTTCTTGCATAACCCCCTGTCTTTTGCTCGCTGGCTGCGTCAAAAAATTGTGAGATGTCCTCATGTACCTTATGTACCTAACTATTACCCACAAGTTTGTCACTCCCCAGGTACCCTCTCTTTTTAAGGTCATTTGCGTAAAAAAAAGGGGGAATTCTTGAATATTTTCTTTTATAAAATCAGAATCAGTTATTTTAAAAAACTATTGTTAGGCTTTATCTTACCATTCATTAATATTTAAAAGGGTCTTTTCGAGGGTACCTGGGGAGTGACAAACTTGTGGGTAATAGTTAGGTAAATAATTGATACATTTTAATATAGCAAGCCCTGCGAAGCTTGGTGTATAGTTTTTATTTGTTTTTCAATATCTTGCACTGAAATTAATAGCAAAATCTTCTAGGATTTTTTGATATAATTTAATACCCTTTTCCATCATTTGTAGACTAAATGATTCGTTAGGGGCGTGCATGTTGTCGGTAGATAGAGCTAGACCTATTAAAATTGAATCTAGGCCTGTTGTTTTTTTAATTTTACCGATAATTGGAATGCTGCCCCCTTCTCTTAAATAAATAGGAGGGGTGCCGAAGATTTCGGTGATGGATTTTTCGGTAGTATCAAAGACTTGTTGTAAAATTTTTGGATAGGGTTTTGGTGAGTTAGATTTATGCGGAGGGATGATTAAATAAGGTTCCCCGCCATCATGTTGGGTGATTTTGACATGGACGCCTTTGGGTGCACGATTTTCAATTGTTTGGGTTACTTTTTTTCTTATGTCATCTGGGTCTTGGTTGGATACTAAGCGGCAAGTAATTTTTGCAAAGGCTTTTGAAGGGATAATTGTTTTCGCGCCTTGTCCTTGATAGCCCCCACCAATGCCGTTAAACTCAAGTGTAGGAGCGAATCTTATGGATTCTAAAGGAGTATATCCTTGTGGAGAATGAAATGAAGGGATGTTTAAAAAGGATTGTAGGTCTTTTTCGTTAATCGGGTATTTTTTTAGTTCATGGCGTTCCCATTCTTCGGGTAGCGAAACGGTGTCGTAAAAACCAGGGACGTTAACTCTTCCGTCTGGATGATGAAGGCTTGCACAAATTTCACACAGGGCTTGAAGGGGATTGTAAATGGGACCTCCATAAAGTCCTGAATGCAGGTCGCATTTGGGGCCCGTGACTTCGATATCCATACCAATGATTCCTCTCAAAGAAGTCGTAATGACTATTTGTTGGGCATTGGGGCTTGTGGTATCAGAGATAATGAGTACGTCAGCTTGTTGAAGACGTTCTTTGTAAGTTTCTAGAAAGGCGGGAAAGCTGGGGCTTCCGATTTCTTCTTCCCCTTCAATGAGAAAGGTAAGATTGAGGGGAATATCAGGATTTTTTTGCAAAACTTGCGAAAGGGCGGTTAATTGGACAATGAAGGGGCCTTTATTATCGGTGACGCCCCGTCCGTATATGTATCCATCGCGTACTTCGGGTTCAAAGGGTTTGCTTTTCCATAATTCAAAAGGGTCAGCGGGTTGGACATCATAATGAGCATAAAACATAATATGAGGCCAAGCTGGATTTTTGACGCGACTGGCTAGAATCAAAGGATGAAGAGGAGTTTCGACCAATTCGATGTTGAAGCCAATTTTAGTCAATTGGTCCACGACGAAGTTTCGAGCTTTTTCTAACCCTAGTTGATAACTCGGATCTGTTGAAACGCTTGCGTAGCTTGCGTATTCTAAAAGTGCTTTAATGGGATCGATGTTCATAAGCATTATAAACTAAATGAACTGGGATTGAAACCCAAGTAAAATATAAAAATAAAAAGGTCAATTTAACTCATATCAACAGGATCCACATCAAAAACATCTATAACATCTTTATTAGAAGGAAACTGTGCTCGAAGTTTTAAGATTTCGGGAAGTGTTTTTGAAATATTTCCCATGAAACACCAGAGATGGTAACGGTAGTAATCTTTAATTTTTTCTAAAGGGGCGGGGGCAGGTCCTCGGATTTCTATTTTTTGGCCTAAGTGTTCATTTAAAAAACGTGCCCATTCTTCGGCAAAATGAGCTGCTTTTTGTTGATCTTTACTGCGGAAAATATGTCTAATAATATGCCTAAAGGGAGGGTAGTTGGCTTCACGTCTTAGATTAAGTTCTTCTTCTAGAAAGCCTTGAAAATCTCCACGGCGTGCAAATTGTATGGGTGCACTGTGCGGCATGAAAGTTTGGATGACCACTTCACCCGCACGGTCGCCCCGACCGGAACGGCCTGAAACTTGGACTACCAGTTGAAAGGTGCGTTCGCAGGCACGGAAATCCTGAATATGTAATGAGATATCTGCGTCAATAAGACCTACGAGTGTGACGTTGGGAAAGTCAAGGCCTTTGGCGATCATTTGGGTGCCAATCAAAATGTCAATTTTGCCTTTACGAAAATCGGAAAAGATTTCGCGGAAGAGATTTTTCTTGGACATGGTATCGGAATCCATGCGGACAACTTTGGCAGTAGGAATAACTTGGGAGACGACGTCTTCAACACGTTGGGTTCCACTGCCTTTAAATTGAATTTTTTGCGAGGCACAAAGGGGGCAACGTTGAGGCGCTTTTTGAGTATGGCCACAGATATGGCATTTTAATTGGTTGTCAAATCGGTGATAAGTGAGTGTTACGCTGCAATGTTCACATTGGGCTACATAGTTGCATTCTAAGCACAGTAAACGTGTTGAGTAGCCGCGACGATTGATAAATAAAATGGATTGTTCTTTGGCTTCGAAACGGTCTCTTAGTTTTTGTAAGAGGAGTCGTGAAAGTGTTACTTGCTGTTTTGCACTGATGACTTCAGGTTTCATATCTACAATATGAATGAGGGGCAGTTCGCGATCATCGACGCGTTTTGTGAGCTCATTCAGTTGATAACCTTTCGCTTTAATATTGTAAAGGGATTCTAAGGAAGGCGTAGCAGAACCTAGGATACAGACGGCATTGCAGAGTTTGGCGCGGTAAATAGCTACATCACGGCCATGGTATCTGGGGATTTCACCTTGTTTAAATGCAGGATCATGTTCTTCGTCGACGATAATTAATTTCAAATTTTGTAGAGGGGCAAAAACAGCGGAGCGGGCACCTACAACGACGTGTGCTTGTCCGCGAGCCAGAGACATCCATGCATCGAAACGTTCGCCGGCTGAAAGTTGGCTGTGCCATACAATAGTCTGTATGCCTTGGGCTTCAAGTCTTGTTCGCAAACGGCCAACAGTTTGGGGTGTTAGGGCGACTTCTGGTACTAAAAATAAGACACTGCCTCCGGTTTGAAGAACTTTGCTAATGGATTGGAGGTAAACTTCAGTTTTCCCAGAACCAGTGACCCCGTGTAGAAGGTGGACTTTAAATACTTGAGTTTCGATGCTTTTGAAAATACTATTTGAAGCGCATTCTTGCTCTACCGTTAATTGTTTTGGGGCATGTATGATTCGTTCTGCGTCTGCTAAAATGTCGTCGTAGACAATACGTTGCTGAGTTTCTGAAATTTCTTTAAGAATTTTTTTTTCTAATAAGATTTTAATAATGGAACTGCTATTTTCAAATTCTTGAAAGAGGGTGGATTTCAGGAAAGGTTTTTGATGAAGAAAAAGGTATTCATAGATGAGAGCTTGTTTTGGTGCCTTGCGTTTTAAGATTTCTAGGTCAGTAGGAGTAAGGGGTGTTTCGATTGTTAAGTATTTGATTTCTTTGGTCTTGTTGCCTTGTCTCAAAGCAGCCGGAACCATGGCTTCGATAACAGAATCCATTGGGGCCGCATAGTAAGATTGAATCCATAAGCATACTTGGACTAACTCTGCGGTCATGATGGGAATGGGATACAGAGATTCGTGAATACATTTTATGCGTTCTACAGGAATGTTTTGATTGGTACCTTTTTTGACAACTATCCCAAGAACACGGCGGTTCATTAGAGGTACTAGGACAAGGGAGCCGATGGTGATGTTATTGTTTAATTCTAGAGGAACCTTATAAGCTAAAAATTTGGGTACACCGGTGAGGAGTATGACTTCAACGCATTGTAAGTTGACCTCTTCTGCTATCACTATTTTGGTGGATTGAATTTATTGAGTCTATAAACCCGAATAGGGAAATTTTTATAAACAGAATCTTTTTCGTAAGTCATATTGAGTTTATCGATTAGATTGAGGGAGCGTTCATTGTTAGGATCAACGATGGCAATGAGGCTATTAATCGCAAGTGTATCGAATGCATATTGCTTGCATGCTTGAGCTGCTTCAAAGGCGTAACCTTTATTCCAATAGGCTTTGGCGAAGCGAAACATGATTTCAATTTCTCTAAGTCCATCAAGATCGATAGGTTTGATCCCACAAAAGCCGATCAGCTTATCTTCTTCTTTTAAAATGACTGCCCAAACGGAAAAACCTAGACGATCGTATAGCGCAATTCTTTCATCAAGCCATAATGTGATTTGTTCTGAAGAGATTGGGCCTAGGGTAGAATATTGCATGACATCCTTATCCGATAAAATTGGAATTAATGCATCATGGTCAGTTTCCTCAAGCTGCCTAATTAATAGTCTAGGTGTGGTAGTAAGTATCATTTTTCAAGCTGCAGGAGCTGGTGTATAACGTGCGGATTGTTCTTCAGCATGATAGGAAGAGCGAACAAGTGGACCTGATTCTACAACACCAAAGCCTAGAGCAAGGGAAAATTCTTTCCAGTGTTGAAACTCTTGGGGAGGAACCCATCGCCGGATTTCAGCATGCTTTTGAGAAGGTTGGAGGTATTGACCAATAGTTAGAATATCGCAATTGACGGTTCTAATATCTCTGAGGACTTCTTCAATTTCGCTGTCTTCTTCGCCGAGGCCTAGCATGATACCGGTTTTCGTGGTAAAGCCACTTTCTTTTGCCCATTTGAGAACATCGAGGGAACGTTGATACTGGGCGGTTTTGCGAATAGGACGTTGGAGGCGTTTGACGGTCTCCATATTGTGATTTAAGATGTCAGGTTTAGCAGCAAGGACAATATTGAGAAGTTCACGTTTGCCACGGAAATCAGGGATAAGGACTTCGATGGCGGTTTTGGGGTTTTTATAACGAGTTGCTCTAATGGTTGCAGCCCAAGCAGCAGCGCCGCCATCTTTTAGGTCATCCCGGGCAACTGAAGTGATGACTGCATGTTTTAAATTCATTTTAAAAATGGCATCAGCGACTCGAGCGGGTTCGCCGATATCGACTTCTTCTGGGCGACCCGTTTGGATGGCGCAAAAAGTGCAAGAACGGGTACAAATATTGCCTAAAATCATGAGAGTCGCTGTGCCTCTAGACCAACATTCGCCCATATTTGGGCATTGGGCACTTTGGCAAACGGTGTGCAACTTGTTCTCTTCGACAAGGTTGAGCACTTTCTTATACTGTGGGCTAGATGGCAATTTTGCGCGAAGCCAATTGGGTTTGCGTTCGTTCATAATTAAGACTTATCTCTCTTTAAAAATTTTCCAAAACTCAATAGCAATTGTGCGTTTAATTTCATTAAGGTCAAGATTACTTGAAAATTCTTTTTCTTTCAACTCCTCATGCATAGAAGTTACGATGCCTTCTTGTGCTGATATTCCACAAGGAATGATGCCTTCGAAATGGTTGAGGTTGGTAGTCACATTCAAAGCAAATCCATGATAGGTGATCCAGCGTTTGACGGCGACGCCAATGGCGGCAATTTTCCGATTATTAAGCCAAATACCCGTTTTTCCTTCTCTTCTAGTTGCTACGAGGTGATGGCAGGCAAGGGTGTTGATGAGGACTTGTTCTAGATCCCGTAAGAAATGATGGAGATCTTTTGATTTTTCCAAAGAAATGATGGCATATCCAACAATTTGACCTGGTCCGTGATAGGTGATATCACCACCGCGGTTTGTATGTGCAAGTTGAATGCCGTTAAGATTTAAAGTGCTTGGATCCCAAACAAGATTTTTTTGGGTATCTTTGCGTTTTCCAAGGGTGTAGACAGGATGATGTTCTGTCAAAATAAGTGTATCACTTATTTTTTGATCTAGGCGATCTTGTACAAGTTGTTTTTGTTTTTCAAAGGCGAAATCGTAATGAGTGAGACCCCAGTCGGTGTAACAAGAAATCATAATGTATAATAATAAAAGATACCGATCATGAAGCAATTAACGGCGACTTTGAAAGTAAAGGCAATAAAACCACCGATAATTGTGCCTAGACCAGCTTTGCTTGCGCGGCGCATGGAATGTCCTCCAAGAAGTTCTCCAATAATAGCTCCAATAATAGGCCCAAGAAAAATGCCAACGAGGGGAGTAAAAATGAAGGGGCCAGCAAATAATCCAAGTATAGCGCCAAGGCCACCGCGCCAAGAACCACCAAATTTTCGAGCTCCCCAGTAGGTGAGAAACCAATCGATCAGTTGTGCTAAAATTGCTAACCCAGTCAGAATGGCGAATAGACTCCATGAGAGGGATTCATCGCTAAGTACCATTTTATGAATGAAAATCCCTAACCAAATAATCATAGTACCGGGAATCAGAGGAATAAACGTTCCAATAAATCCTATAAAGAACAAAAAACCGACAATCAGACCTGGTATTAATTGAAAGACACAAAATTCCATAAGGTGATATTAGACATGGAAAAATAAAGAGAGTCAATTGTATTATTTTAGATTTTTATATACAATAAAATATCAGTATAGATGTTTTTGTAATTTATACATAACTATAATTGATAGATCTTAATCATATGAAGCATTAAAGCTTATTTTGGAAACTATCCTTTACTCCAGTCTCGCTAATGAGATGGAGTGAAAAAGGATAGTTTCGGTGCCTTTATAATTTAGCACCTTGAAAGGAAAAGTAAATTTTGTCTGGTCCTTTTGGCAGCATGCTACTGATATAAGAAAAAACAAATAGCATGAGGGCAAATGCAAGAAAAAATCTACAAACCAAAGTTGATGGTTTAGTCGATGATTCTGCACGGTCTTCTAGCTCGAAAGTTGCTTTAAATGCGGTAACATGGCTGTTTTCTAGTGATTGTATTCTTTCGTTCCAATCAGGAATTCCTAAGGCTTGCATATTTTCCTTCTGATCAGCATGATTAACAAATGCAATCAACGGTAATCTTGTAAGAGATGAGGGAAGAGGATTATGATATTTACTAAGACAGGTAAGGGTTTTTATCAAACGCTCACGAGTTTGTTGATCTTCTTCTTCTGTTGAATTCAAGAAGGCAGCACAATTTCGAAGAAGTTTTTTTCCTAAAACTGAATCTGGATATGTTATTTCGTTAACGAATAGTTGATTTATATGCAATAACGCTTGGTTACTTGTACAATCTATATAGGTTTGGATAGTGCCAATAGTCTTTTCAAAAAGAGGCGATTTGAGAACTCGTAAGTTAAATCTTAAAGTAGTATCATTTAGTTTCAAATTGTTATACCATTGATGGCAAGTTGCCCGAGCTCGTGCAAACCCTACTACTGTGAAATGTTGTATGACAGCATGATGATTGAAAATGGTCAAACATGCATTACGTTGTTGCTCTGTTAAATTGTCCCAGGTACCAGGTCCTGTTACCAAGAGAATTGGTGCTTTTTTGATGATAGATTTCATATTTGCAATTTAATTATTAGTTTAAAATAAAAAAATATGGTAAAGTAGAATTTTATGTAGAGCAAGCATTTTTCGAACTAAATTGGATATTTATGGAATAAAACATTGAGATGTTTTTAAATTTATACATAGTTATAATTGTAAATTCTTAATCACATAAAGATGTATTTATTTTTTGGAGGAGAAAATTACAAAAAATAATTTTTGTTGACTTTTACTTTCCATTAATTTTGGATGAAAATGTTTTAAAGTTCAATTACCCTAGTGCCCCACTTATGAAAATATCAAATTTTAAATGTCTTCTGTTTTTTATTGGATGTGTTTTACCTAATTTTTTAGATGCTACTTGGAATTTGCCACCTTTGACGATTCCAGATTCAAGTACTAATGTGATAACGCCGTCTGTAGGAATTGATGATGCCGGCAATGCGGTCGCTGTTTTTGCTGCCTTTGATGGCGCAAATTTTGTGATTCAAGGTTCGACGTTGCCCTTTGGAGGAGTTGCATGGACGGCGCCGGTAACGATTTCAGCGACGGGGCAAGATAGTGAAAATCCAAGAGTAACTGTTAAAAGCAATGGCGATGCGGTTGCTGTTTGGTCACGATTTGATGGATCAAATGAAATAGTTCAATCAAGCCAACTACCCTTTGGAGGAAGTTGGACTTCTGCAGCAGATGTTTCGTCTACCGGGATTGATGGATTATTTGCTCGGGTAGTAATGAATACATCAGGTCAAACTGTAACAGTATGGGCAAATTTTGATGGGGTTAATTATTCGATAGCGGCGTCATCTTTACAATTCGGAGGACTTTGGACTATGCTGTTTGATGCATCGGCACCAAATCCGGGAGAGAATCAAAAAAATCCACGAGTAGCGATTGACCAAAATGGAAATGCAGTCGCGGTCTGGGAAAGAGACACAGGTAGTAGTGAAACAATTCAAGCATCTACTATACCATTTGGAGGAAGTCCATCAGCGCCCATGACGATTTCAGGATCAGGTTCGGCTTTTTCACCAGCAATTGATATTGATGATGGAGGGAATGCGATAGCGCTTTGGTCAGAATTCAATGGCACCGATGCAGTTATAAGGTCAGCACAATTACCCTTTGGGGGCAATTGGTCTACGCCTGTAGATATTACTGCAGCAGGCGAAAGTGGTACATTGTCTCAAGTTAAGTTTGATGTTAATAGTAATGTAGTTGCGATATGGTCGAGATATGATAGTGCTAATGCGGTTATTAAAGGATCAACAATGCTTTTCGGTGGGGGTTGGTCTACACCTGTAAATATTTCTGATGTAAGCGAATCTTCATCGCATCCGGTGTTGGGAATTGATATCGGTGGGAATGCTATAGCTGTATGGGATACCGCAAGTAATAAGGTACAAACATCTTCATATACTTTTGATGATGCGACTTGGAGCAGTCCTTTGGATTTATCTAATAATGATGGGACGGCATCTTCTTTACCTGATTTGGCAGAGAATTTATGTTCAGATGCAGTTGTTGTGTGGCAGAATGATAATGCAGGAGTTAATACTATTCAATCCGCTACGAATTCTTGTGATCTTCCCACAGTGACGGGAGTGTCCCCTAATGTAGGACCATTGGGAGGAGGTACATTAGTAACTATAACAGGAACTCATTTTTTTGGGTCAACGGTTGTGCATTTTGGAGGAGTGCTTGGAACTGGATTAACAGTAGTTAATTCGACGAAAATAACAGTAACATCGCCTGCAGCCGCAAGTAATTCGCCCTGTACGGTTGATGTTAGAGTTACGACATGTTGCGGTACATCAGCTATTTCAGCCGCCGATCATTTTACTTATAATTCTCCTGCACCCACAGTGACTGGTGTAAGCCCTAATTCAGGTCCATTAGCAGGGGGAACCTCAGTGACAATAACTGGAACGGGTTTTATTGGAGTGACAGGAGCAGCAGGTGTGAAATTTGGAGGTGTGAATGCGCAAAGTTATACTGTAAGTTCGGCGACACAAATTATTGCGGTATCTCCCGCAGGAAATACTTGTGTAGTAGATATAACCGTTACTGCTTGTGGAGGAACATCAGCGACTAGTCCTGCAGATCAATTTACTTATACCTATGGTACTCCAACGGTGACTGGGTTGAGCCCGAGTACAGGTCATGTAGGAGATACAATAACTGTCAACGGAACTAATTTTATTGGAGTTACTGGTGTAATGTTTGGTGGAACGCCTGCATCTTTTACCCCAGGGACATCGACGTCACTTACTGTAGTTGTACCGGCGACAAACGATTGTACTTTAGATGTTAGGGTAACTACTTGTAAAGGAACATCTCCTATTACTCCTGCTGATAGGTTTACTTATATAATGCCTGCACCTACTGTAACGAATGTAAATCCAAGTGTGGGTCCAGCAACTTCAGTAGTAATAACTGGAACTGGTTTTATTAGTGTGACTGCAGTAAAATTTGGGACTATCAGCGCTCCAAGTTTTACGGTAAATTCTGCGACGCAAATAACAGCAACTATACCTTTTCTACCCCCCAATTCACCCTGTACTGTAGATATAACCGTTACAGCATGCGGAGGAACATCAGCGCTCAATCCCCCTGGGGATCAATTTACTTATGGTGGTACGCCAACTGTGACAGGATTAACCCCTGGTAGTGGTTCAGACGGAACATCCGTGACGATAACGGGAACGAATTTTAATGGAGTGACAGCTGTAAAATTTGGAGGTATCAATGCTACAAGTTTTATCGTAAATTCTGCAACGCAAATAACAGTAACAGCACCTTTGCTACCTGCTAATCCGGTATCGTGTATCGTAAATGTAACGGTTACAGCCTGTGGAGGAACCTCACTCCCTAGCATTGCTAATGAATTTACTTATAATGCTCTACCGACAGTGACAGGCTTAAGCTCTAGCAGTGGTACGTTCGGAACATCAATAACGATAACGGGAATGAATTTTGATGGAGTAACAGCTGTAAGGTTTGGAAGTGTCAATGCTACAAGTTTTACCGTAAATTCTGGGACGCAAATAACTGCAACAGTGCCTTTGCTACCGGCTAATTCACCGTGCGTAGTAAATGTAATAGTTACAGCCTGTGGAGGAACCTCAGCATCTACCTCTGCTAATCAATTTACTTATACTGGTTTACCGACAGTGACCGGTATAAGCCCGAGTAGTGGTTCAGACGGAACATCCGTGACGATAACGGGAACGAATTTTAATGGAGTAACGGCTGTAAAATTTGGAACTATCAATGCTACAAGTTTTACCGTAAATTCTGCGACGCAAATAACAGCAACAGCACCTTTCCTACCTGCTAATTCGGTATGTACTGTGGATGTAACGGTTACAGCCTGTGGAGGAACATCAGCGACTAGTCCTGCAGATCATTTTACTTATAATGTTGTGCCGACAGTGACGGGCGTAAGTCCTAGTGGTGGCTCAGACGGAACATCCGTGACGATAACAGGAACGCATTTTGATGGAGTAACAGCTGTAAAATTTGGAACTATCAATGCTACAAGCTTTACCGTAAATTCTGCAACGCAAATAATAGCAACGGTACCTTTCCTACCTGCTAATTCGGTATGTACTGTGGATGTAACGGTTACAGCCTGTGGAGGAACATCAGCGACTAGTCCTGCAGATCATTTTACTTATAATGTTGTGCCGACAGTGACGGGCGTAAGTCCTAGCAGTAATTCATCCGGAACATCCGTGACTATAACGGGAACGAATTTTGATGGTGTAACGTCTGTAAAATTTGGTACTGTCAGTGCGGCGTTTACTGTAAATTCTGGGACGCAAATAACTGCAACAGTACCTGTACCTGTTGCTACTTCACCCTGCACGGTAGATGTAACAGTTACAGCGTGTGGAGGAACATCAGCGACTAGTCCGGCTGATCACTTTACTTATACTGATGTGCCGACTGTGACAGGTTTAAGCCCTACTCATGCTTCTCCAAGTATCCCAACATCAGTGACAATAACCGGAACGAATTTTCATGGAGTAACGTCTGTGCAATTTGGTACTGTTACTACTACATTTGTAGTAAATTCGCTGATGCAAATAATAGCAGATATGCCTGCTCCAGCAGCTAATTCACCCTGTACGGTAGATGTAACGGTAACTGCGTGTGGAGGAACTTCAGCAACTAGTTCCGCGGATCAATTTACTTACGATTTTGCGGTGCCGACTGTGACAAGCTTAAGTCAAACTTCTGGTCCTGCATCTGGAAATACAACACTAATGATAAACGGAACCAATTTTTATGGAGTAACGGCTGTAAATTTTGGTACTGTGCCAGCTACAATCATTAGTGTCACGCCCACACAAATTACCGTAAAATCACCTGCAGCAGCGGATGATTCACCTTGTACAGTAGATGTGACAGTTACTGCCTGCGGAGGAACATCAGCGACTAACCCTCATGATCAGTTTACTTACACTAACTTTCCGGCGCCCAATCTGATGTTTATAACACCCGGTTCAGGTAATTCAGCAGGAGGAACAATGGTAACGATAACTGGAAGCAATTTTCATAACCCCTCAACAGTGAGCTTTGGTGGAGTACCAGGAACGGGAGTAATGGTAGTTGATTCAGGAACAATAACAGTAACAGCACCTGCAGCGGCACCGAATTCACCCTGTACTGTTGACGTAATAGTAACATCATGTGGGCAAGCAGCATCGAATTCGTTAACCTTTAGTTATAATTTCCCTGTACCCCATATTTCAAGTTTGAATCCGCCCCATGGTCCTGTAGGACAATTGATAACAATAACTGGAACCAATTTCCATGCACCTGCTTCTGTAGATTTTGGAGGTGTACCTGGTATAAATCCTACTGTAGTAGATGAAACAACTATTACAGTGAATGCTCCTGAGCCAATGGATTGTGTTGTCAATGTAACCGTCACTACTTGTATGACTCAAACTTCTAATTCGGTTGTATATACCTATGATGCTCTTGCTGCTCCAACGGTAACTGGAGTTGATCCAATGTTTGGTCCTGCAGGCGGTGGCAATACTGTTACAATTTCTGGAACTGGCTTTATTGGAATAACCAATGTAGCGTTTGGTGCCCATAATTCACCTAGTTTCGAAGTCATCTCCGAAAATACAATTATGGCAGTTGCCCCCGCTGGTGATCAATGCGATGTCCATGTTGTTGTTACTGGTTGTTCAGGTAGTTCGACTCCGTCATCTGCTGATATCTATCAATATGTATTCGCTGGGCCTTCAGCATTACTAGATCCGGTAACAGTAACCAGTGTTAGTCCAAATTCAGGTTCACCAGCTGGTGGTACTGTTGTAACAATAGGAGGCACTGGTTTTGTTGATGTTGTTACGGTACAATTTGGTGGCGTTGATGCAAGTTTCTCAGTCAACTCTCCAACCAGTATTACTGCAATTGCACCTGCAGCTCTTCCAGGTAGTGACTGTGTTGTAGATGTAGTTGTCATTACTTGTGAATCAGGAACTTCACCGATCACTCCTGCGGATCAATTTACTTATACTTTCCCTGCCCCAACTATAACAGATGTTAGTCCAAATTCAGGGTCACCATCAGGAGGTACACCCGTAACAATTACGGGAACTGACTTCCGAGCCGTCACTTCTGTAAAATTTGGGGACGTAGAAGCAGCATTTACAGTGGATTCCATAACTGAAATTACTGCGATCGTTCCTGCCGGAATGCACTGCCAAGTAGATATAACAGTTACAGCTTGTGGAGGAACTTCTGCGATTACTCCAGCGGATCATTATACTTATCTATTCCCTGCTCCAAGTGTAACAGGAGTCAATCCAAATTCAGGTTCTCCATCCGGAGGAAATACTGTGGAGATAAGCGGAAGTAATTTCGCTGATGTGACTGCTGTAAAATTTGGAAATGTGAATGCGCTAGATTATACTGTAAATTCTCTAACATCTATCAGTGCAGTAGTGCCAGCAGGAATTAACTGTGATACAGTTGATGTTACAGTGACAGCGTGTGGTGGAACTTCATCGATCACAAATGCTGATAAGTATACTTATGGAACAGCGCCTACCATAACGAATATCAATCCTAGCTCAGGTTCGCAGTCAGGAGGGAATAGCGTCATCATTACTGGAACTAACTTAGATGGAGTAACAATAGTCAAATTTGGTAACAATAATGCACAATTTGTAATAAATTCTTCCACACAAATTACTGCAACAGTTCCTGCAGGTTCACCTGGAACTGTAGAAGTGATAGTAACTAATTGCGTTGGAACAGCTACAGGACAATATACTTACTTAAGTAATTCTCCACAACCACCAAGTAAGTTCATAGGTTGTATTAAAAAGGACAAGTTTTTGAACAAAACAGAATGTTTCCTCGAGGCATCGTGGAGTGCCAGCCATTCACCGAATGTTGTATTCTATAGGATTTATAGGGACAATAAAGTGATTGATACAATTCCAGCCAAATCGAGATTGTTTTTCGAACGTAAGCTTTCTAAATGTTCAGCTAAAGGTTACAGTATCACTGCTGTTAACAAGTTTAATCAAGAAAGTACTCACGTTAGATTGAAACTAGAGAAATGATGTTAGTTAAAAAATAATGTTTAATAGGGCTTTTGATAATTCATAAAGCCCTATTTTTTTATAATTTTAGTTCTGATTATGAGAGTCAGTTAATGAAGGTCTTTGTTGAAACCTCAGTTCGGGATAAAGATTTATTTTGATGGACTAGATTTTTAACAGCACCGCTACTGATTTAGCATTTTAAACATTGAATAAAGCCTTTTTGTAGTCAATATGAATTCAGTGAATAAAATTAGTTTAGAATATGAAACGTACAGCAGGTAAACAAGAAACTCAAAAATATAATATACCAAGAAAAAATACTAATAACGCTAGTAATTCTAAGATAATAGATAAGACCAGAAAACCTAAATCAGAGCATAAAACAATACAGGATTTAGGTAAATATGTTTTATTAAATATCTTTAAATACTATGTGCATCAGGATTTTTTCAAAATTCGTAGAGTGTGTTATCAATGGAATGAATTAATAAATGAAACGAATAAAAAAACAATTTTATGCAGAGCGGTTGCTCATTCTTATGTTAGTCATGTATTAAGAAGAGGTAATTTTCGTTTAGCAAGAAATATATGTGAAAATATATACATTTCAAAGAAAAATAATGAGAAAGATGCCGAATATTTTAGAAATTGGGATAAGGAGATCATCAAAAAATTAAAAAAAAGGGAATCAATGATCCATTTAATATTAAATGTGCTCAACGGTGGCCATTGCGAATGCAAAAAAGTAATACGATCTTTGTTGGAAGGGCGGATAGTCAATAATCATAATCTAGAAAGATTTAAAACGCATTTAGAAGATATTCTCGATACGATGTTTGAATTTTTAAAAAAAGAAAAATTGAATCAAGGCTACGGATTAATGATACCTTTGATTTTTAAATCCATAATCCCCATGTTGGATGAGGAAGGGATGTTAAAAATAATAAACGTTTTTAAAAAATATTTAGTAGATCAAGAGAAAATACCACTTCAAGTGATGAAAAAAGAAGCAGAAGAATTTTACCAAATGCTACAACTATTAAGTGAAACAGGTAATTCCATAGTCAGGCAACAGACTAATATTTTAGTGGGCATGATGGCAGTAAGATTTTCCTTAAAAAATAGTTGGTATCATAAGGATTTTTGGGACTTATTTTTCAGTCAATCATATTATAAATTAGGAATCGCCGAATATAATGAAATAAATACGAGTATTGTTTTTGATATTATTAAATTATTTCAAATTAAAAATCGTTCATTGACTGAATATTGTAGAAGTAATAACGTTAATAAATTTATTTCCTTTCTGGAAAGTTTGCTTTTTAATGAAAAATCCTCATTTAAATATCCTATTCTTTGTGGGTTAAATGTGCTATTAAGTAATCCACCTTTGATGATTAATTATGAAGAAAAAGATCGCATACATTTTATCTTTCAAGCATATCTTAAAAAAGAATTTGAGAATAAAAGAATTTGTACTGATGGCATAATGTCTTTAATTTGGGACTGTAAGCTGAATGAAGAGAATATGAGGAAGTGGTTGAAGATAGCTATTCCCAATAACTTAAATACAGATGAGTGCTTAGAGATTTTTATTACTCGCATTCCTGAGAAATTGATTAAATATTTACCTGAAGAAGAAAAAATTAAAGTCATACATTTATTTAGATCAAATATGGAAACTAATATGCTGAGACCTTCTCTTGAAAAAGCTTTTAATGTGTATTTAGATTTCTTTTGTGAATTATATGTAAATTCTTCATTAGTAGTAAAGCAACAAGTATTATTATTAATGGGAGAAATCGTATTGCAATGTTCGCGAGTTTGCATCAAGCAAGCATGGGAGAGCTTTTTTGATTTGATATATAAAGATAGCTCTTTGTTAAGCTATATAAATCAAGCAATTAGTATTTCAGAAGGTCTTTTAAATAACAAGAAAATGAATTTTGCAGAGCGAATAAGAGAATCTTTGATAAAAGAAGAGGAAAATTTCATTGAATGTTTCAATGAGAATAAGGAAATTTTTTTTGAATTTTTGAAGATCCAATTTGAAGGAATACGTCTAAATAAAGTGAAAATTGAAGTGATTTTAACATTAGTAACTATAGTTATGAGTGAAGCTATTGATGATGATCAATATCGGCACAACGTTGAAAAGTGGTTAATAAATAACTTTCAAAACAATCCTAATTTAGAAGCAGTTAAGATGCGTTTGAAAGAAATCGACATCCTAAAATGATAGATGTCCAGTCAATCATAATTTAAAGTATGAAAATTTTTAGGAAAAAGCTTTATATTACAATAATGTTGAATAATATTTTGTTGGTTTTTGCGAAACTTTACTAAAATTATATCGAAACGGAAATAGTGAGGCGACAGTTTATTATATTTTAAATAGGCTTTACATGCTCGTGCAAGAGCCTTTTTTTTCTTACTGGTCACTGATTCATATTGCGAGATTAGGGAGGAATTATGGCACCGAGTTTTAACTTCTATAAAAACTAAGACGTCTGCGTCTTTTGCAATGATATCAATTTCATCTTTTTTATAAGTCCAGTTAGACGCTATAATTTTGTACTTTTTTTCGCATTTTAAAAAATCTACGGCTAATTGCTCGCCTTGTTTTCCTATAAGAGCAGTATGCGAGAGAGATTTTTTGTTAAATTGAATTAAATTTTTGAGTTTTATTATCGTTTTTTTTAACACAGCGTTATCGGTCGGTATTTTAGTATTGAATACTTATTTTTTGTAGTCAATATGAATTTCGATTAATAGAATTAATTGAAACATGAAACGTCCATTAGGAAAACAAGAAAATAGGGTAAATTGTGTTAAATTTTGTCATGAAAAAACGATTACATTATACGATTTAAGTGAATACGAATTATTAAACATATTCAAACATTGTGTTAACGGAGCGTTATTTAATGAACCTGGTAGGGTATGCAAAAAATGGCACGAAATTATAAATGATGGAAATAACCAGAAAACTATTTTATTCAGAGCAGTTATGCATTGCTCTATTGAAAAGGAACTGGGAAAAGAAAATTTGCGTTTAGCCAGGAAAATGTGTGAGTATATTTATACAAAAAATAAAGACATCGCAAAAGAAGATGTTGAATATTTTATTAATTTAGATCAACAGATTATAGAAAAAACTGCAAAGAATGATGAAATGTTTAAAAAAATCCTATATGTCATGGGAATGGGTCACCCACAATGTGCTGAAGTGCTAAAAAAATTTTTGAGCGCACAGCAAGTTGACAATTCAGATCTAGAAAGATTGGAAAGCCATATAGGAGTAATAATTAGAAATATGTTTGATTTTGTGAAAAACGAAAAATTGGATCAAGGCTATGGATTAATTATACCTTTAATGTTAGAACGCATAATGCCCTTATTGCGTAATGGTGCGAAACCTCTAATAGTGGGTGCTCTAAAAAACTTTTATGCTGATGATGCCGAGATACCGCTTCGAATTATGAAAGAAGAAGCCGGTGAATTTTATAAGATGTTGATAAAATTGAATGTAGAAGGAGGAGATGAAACTTTCCAAAAAAGTAAAAATATTTTTGTCGGATGTATGGCAATACGACTTTCATGTCGAAATAGTTGGCATCATGAAGCTTTTTGGGAATTGTTTTTTTCTCAAACTTTTTCTCAATTAAGGCCGAATGAATATAAGGATATGAATTACATTGCTTCAAAGATTTCAGAATTATTAGAATCTAAAAATAGTTCATTAATCTTATATTGCAGTCAGAATGTCTGTAAATTTATTACTTTTCTAGAAAATTTGCTTTTTAATCAAAATACTTCATTCAAATATTCTATTTTATGTAACTTGAATTTAATATACAGTAGTCCATACTTGATGATTGATGAAAATGAAAAAAGAAGGATGGTTTTAATATTTTATGAATACTTTAATTCTAAATTTATTGGTAATGGAATTATGGATCTAACTAAAAGTTTGATTATACCTGAACACATTGATGAAAATATAATTAGTAAACTTATATTGAAAATACCCGATAAATTAGTTTCGGAGGAAGACTTAGAAATTTTTATTTCTCGTATTCCTGAGCAATTAATTAAGAATTTAACGGAAATAAAAAGAAGTGAAATTATTAAATTATTTAGATCGAATATAAATAGTCGCTTTTTTGAGTTTATTGAAGAGGGTTTTAATGTGTATTTAGATTTTTTCAGTAAGTTATATTTAGATTCTTCATTGAAAGTAAAAATGGAAATTGTATTGCTTGTAGGAGAGCTAGTCTTGAATTGTTCACAAATTCACAGTCACCGAGCATGGGAAACTTTTTTTGAATTAGTATACAGCAATGCTAAAATGCTAACCCACATAAATAGAGCAACCAGTGTGGCAGAAGGTGCGCTGGGTATTAAGAAAATGAACTTCTCCCAAAAAATAAGGGACTCTTTGAATGAAAAGAAGAGTGATTTTATTGATTGCTTCAATGAGAATATAGAAAAATTTCTTGAATTTTTAAAAAGCCAATTTTTAGGAATAAGGAAAATCAGTGTGAAAGTTGAAGTAGTTTTAACATTAATATATGTATCTGTGAATAGGGATGTCAAAACTGATAATCATAAATATAGAACAGTGATTGTGGATTGGTTAAATAACGAATTGCAGGGCAATTTTACTTTGAAAAAAGACGTAAATATAAGAATAAATCAAATTGCTAAAATATGCGATAAAGAAGAATTGACGAAATTCTTAAACTTGAAGGAGAGACTGATGCTTGATAAACAATAGGAAACTTGGACTATTCAAGAAAGCTAATTCAAAGCAAGAACTTCTCAATGAGTGACGCAACGTTGGAGCCAGCAAAGGAGCGTTTCTCTTTGTTCTTCGCCGCAAAGCTGCCATGGGGTATTTGAATTTCTTAATTTAGAAGTTACGTCATGGAGAACAATCGCAGCACAGACGGAAAGATTGAAACTTTGGGTAAACCCAAACATTGGAATTTCGATGCAACAGTCTGCAAGAGAACAACCTTCTTCGCTTAAGCCGCTTTTTTCTGAACCAATCATAATGGCAAGTGGCTTATCGAGAGGAATTTCTTCTAAAGAAATCGAATTTTTACCTAAAGTCATGGCTCCGATACGATATCCTTGAGATTTTAAATGATGAATGCAGTTTTGAGTGTTATTTCCATTGAGGCTATTGTAGTAATGGAAATTCAGCCATTTATCAGCACCTTTTGCAACTGTAGTATTGTCTAACCGAAGTTTGTTGCGGTTTTCAATAATGTGAAGATTTTGGATGCCAAATCCGTCGCAGGACCTAATAACAGCAGCAGCATTGTGCGGTTGATAAATGTCCTCCAGAATAAGGGTAATATAAGATGTGCGGTATTGAATCGCTCTTTGCATAAGATTCCATCGGCTAGGTGTGATATGCTGTGAAAGCTCTTTTATAAGAATTTCTTGTTCCTGCGGTGGTAATTTTAAAATATCCATAAAAAAAGGTTGACTTATGCAATAAAAATGATGATTTGTATCTTATAACTTAAATTTATTACCACACATATTATGCCTGTAGAAGTAAAAACGCGTAAAGGAGAAACAGTAGACAAACTTCTTCGTAGACTCAAGAAAAAATTGGATAGAGAAGAAATAATCATCCAAGCGAAAGAAAAACGCAATTTTAAAAAGCCCTCTGAAATTAAGAGATTGAAGAAGAAGGAATTGGCATTTACAGATAAATTACGTAGGCGCTATGCCGACATGTAATTGCCGGGGACTTTGCCAAAAGTGTTTGAACACTAAAAGATAATCTTCGCCGCATCTTTATTGATGCAGTTCCAAAAATAATGTTTTATAAGTATTGAGTGAACCACTTAGTAGCAATTTTTGCTACTTCTTCAAGTTTTCCTGGTTCTTCAAATAAATGAGTTGCACCTGGTACTATTTCTAATTTGTTGACATTTTGCATTTGAGCTTTGGCATCCTTATTGAGGTCGATTACCGGACCATCAAGGCTGCCAACAATAAGTAAGGTGGGTGATTTAACATCTTTAAGGTATGAGCCAGCCATATCTGGACGTCCTCCCCGGGAAACAATGGCACAAATTTCTTTTGGGTATCGTGTAGCAGCAATTAGAGCTGCAGCAGCTCCCGTACTGGAACCGAAATATCCAAGTTTATAAGGGGCAAGTTTAGGTTGTTTAAGGATCCACGCAGTTACTTGCATTAACCGATCAGCAAGCATTTCGATATTAAACCTAAATTCTCCGCTAAATGTGTCTATTTCTTCTTCTTGTGGAGTAAGTAAATCAAATAATAGAGTGCCAAACTTCGATTCAGTTAAATAACTAGCAACATATTGATTTCTTGGACTCAATCGACTGCTCCCGCTACCATGTGCAAAAACCACTAGCCCACGAGCTTGTTCGGGAAGATCTAGTAAACCATGTAGCGATTTGTCTTTAATATCGATTTTGATGGGTCTCACACTGGATTGATATTTTTTCAGCATATATATTTATATTTTTTAATTATTATGTTTTAATATATGCTATTTTTTTAAATTAATCAATTTTTTGATTTTTTTTAAAATAGGTTACTATTTAATTATTATGAAATACATAAAAAGAATAGTATTGAGTGCTTCAATCATAATTATGAGTTTTACTCAAATTTGGATTTATGGCCAAGAAATGTTATACCATTTCCCAATTAGAAGTAGTCAACTGTTGGCTTTCTTTTCAAAAAAGGATTTCTGAACTCGATTGTTTAGTAACAATAATGAATTCATATTTAATGTGTATAGATTAAGATTTAATTAAATTATAGAAAATATAGTGTGTAATATTTGATTTAATTGGATTTTGTATATATACTAAAATATGAAACAAAAAACATTCGATTATTCTGCTGTGATTCTTACTGGAGGATCATCAGGTATAGGAGCAACTTTCTTAGCCAGTATTTTAGCCTTAAAGCAAAAAGTAGTTATTTGCAATTTATCGCGGCACAAACCTGAATCAATTGAAGGAAGAGAGGATTGTTATCATTTTGAATGCGATCTTTCTCAGTCCGAAGCCATTGAGGCCGTATTTCCAAAGATACAAGAATTACTTAGAGAAAAATGTCCCACTGGACGTATACTTTTGATCAATAATAGTGGATTTGGCAAATATGGGAAATTTGAAGAAAGTGATCTTGCAACACAGCTAAATATGATAGAATTAAATGTGTGTGCCGTTGTGCATTTAACTCGGTTAATGTTGCCACTTCTGATAGAGAGGGGCGGTGCCATGATAAATCTTGCTTCAGTAGTAGGCTTTTTCCCAGCGCCCTATATGGCGACGTATGCGGCAACAAAGTCGTTTGTGCTTGATTGGAGTTTGGCATTGCGCGAAGAGTTAAAAGAACATAAGATTAAGGTCTTAGCTTTGTGCCCCGGTGCAACAAAGACTGGTTTTTTTAAGGTGGCCAATGCAACCGATTTCAAGGTAAAGTTTCAAAGTGCAGAAGAAGTGGTAGAAGAAGCCTGGAAGGCCTTGGAATCTGACAAAGGATTTGTAGTATCCGGATTTAGCAATAAAATGAGGATATCAATATATAAATTTTTGCCATTACTTTGGGTAGCTAGATCGATAGCGAAGCAATTTCGCCCAGACGGGAATTAATTTTAAGGCTGGTAAGCAATATTTTTAAAAAACAATTGCCACTTATACGCATTCGGTTCTGAAAAACCATGCCATTCTTGATTTTATTTGTATGTAATTATATAATTAAAAATGAATTACTTCATAATAAATTCAATTTTAATTTTATTATTTCCAATGCATATAATGGCATTGACTAGTGACGAAGAAAAACAGCTAGAAGAGGATAAATTATATTTAAAAGATGCTCCTCATATGGCATCTTGGATAGCAGATAAATGGTATGACCGAGGAGCAAAAGAACTTGCCATTGGATTTGATAAATCAGAGGCTCAGGATTATCCTTCTAATGCATATACAATAGCAGATAAGTGGTATAATCGGGGAGAAAAACAACTTGCTTTAGAATTTGATAAATTATACGCTCAAGCCTATCCTCTATTAGCTGATAATATAGCGAATAAATGGTACAATCGAGGAGAAAAAGAAATTGCTTTAATATTTGATAATATAGCAGTTGATAACCCAGAAAAACGATATTCTCTTTATTTTGCAAAAGAAATAGCCAAAAAGTGGTATGATCGAGGAGAAAAAGCAATTT
>Ga0206799_1016_pt1 | contig 46529 bp, 43 predicted proteins | sample Alteio_BWOrgCont_67_FD_152900 | JGI IMG/M metagenome (GOLD analysis project Ga0206799, IMG submission 152900) | Enriched cells from forest soil in Barre Woods Harvard Forest LTER site, Petersham, Massachusetts, United States -... | ecosystem: Environmental > Terrestrial > Soil > Temperate forest >...
CATAAGGGCCGCCAACAATAAAAACGAGGTTATTTACCGAACTTATTGCTTTTTTATCCAGGTAATCAGCAAATTGCTGCGATGATAGCTGTACACCGTTTTCATCAAGTAAAATAACATGGTCGGTTGGCAATAGTTTTTTAAGCATCAATTCTGCTTCTTTGGCTTTTTGCTGCTCCTGTGTTAAGGCTTTGGTGTTTTTTAGCTCGGGAATCTCAACAAAATCTATCCTGGCATAATGGCGCAGCCTGTTCAGATATTTGCTAATACCCTCCCTTAAATAAGCATCTTCGGTTTTACCAATTAGTAGCAGTGTTATTTTCATCAGAATGTTGTTGAAATATTGTAAAGTTGCAAAGTCGAAATTTTACCTTTAAAACCTTACAACTTTACAACATTTCGGCTTCAAAACAAACCATGGCACAGGATATAATAAACGACTATAAACAAAGAGCCGCGTTCGCTCAAGCCGAAGCTGACAAAAACGGAGAGCTTTCAACCACGTATTCGTTCTTAAGGCTGGGCGTATTCGGCCTTTTCATCCTGTCGGTTTGTTTAGCCGTCAGCACCAACGAGATCATGGTTATAGTTGTATCCGCAATTGTACTTAGTTTATGCTTTAGCTGGTTAGTTAATAAGCAGAGCAAATACGATGCATTAAAGCAATATTTTCTCGACATAAAAAAAGTCAACGAAAATGAAATAGCAAACATGCTCAATTATGCAAATATGTATGATAACGGCTCCATGTTTACTAACGATAAGCACTATTACACATCCGACCTCGATATTTTTGGCGGTAATTCCCTGTTCCAGCTTATTAACCGGGGCGCAACCTTTGCCGGTAATGTTAAGCTTGCAAACTGGCTGGATGCTCCGGCAGGTAAGGATGTTATCTTATCGCGTCAGCAAGCTGTGAAAGAAATAGCAGGGAAGAACGACTGGAAGCTGCATATCCAGGCTAACCTGTTGTTTTCGTTAAAACAGCAAAGAGAGCAGGTAAAAAACCTGCTCAGTTTTTTAAAGATTCCTGTTGAGCTTGAGCAGCAGGAATGGCTAAATATCTATAGTAAAATAGCACCATGGCTTTTGTTAGGGGTAATAGTAATCAGTATCTTTTATGTCCCTGCCCGATATTTTGCAGGAGTTGTAATGCTTTTTAATTATCGCCTGGTTTCATCAAAATCCGATGCCATAAAAAAGACCGACCTTATAGCAGGAAAAATAGGCGAAACGCTTGGCCATTTTGTATTTGCTTTCAGGAGTATTGAGAATGAAGAATGGACGAGCGGGTACCTGGAAGCCCTGTCATCAAAAATAAAAGTCAATGAGGGTAATGCCATATCGGATAGGATAGAACAACTTTCCAAATTGATTAACAAGCTCAATTACCGGCTCAACATGGTAGTTGGTTTTATTTTAAATATCTTTTTATTGTGGGACATCAGGCAGGTTATCGCCATTGAGAACTGGAAACGCAACAATCAACAAAGCCTCGAAACTGCCTTTGACGTTATTGCCGAATATGAAGCGCTGATAAGCCTTGCAAGCTTGCATATTAATTACCCCGAATGGAGCTTTCCCAATATAGCCGATGGTGCAGGGTATACTTTAACAGCAACTGCTATTGCCCATCCTTTGATAAAACCGGGCAGCCGTGTGGCAAATGACTATGAGTTGAACAATGCCTTTAAGATCGATATTATCACCGGCTCAAATATGGCGGGTAAAAGCACTTTTTTACGAACCATTGGTATAAATACAGTACTGGCTTTATGCGGGGCACCCGTGTGTGCCGATTCGATGACGGTATCGATCATTACGATACTCAGTTATATGCGCATCAAGGATTCTCTGAATGAAAGCACCTCGACTTTTAAGGCTGAGCTCGACCGCCTGCAAATGCTGTTGGCTGCTGTGGATAGCGATGCAAAGGTCTTTTTCCTGATCGATGAAATGTTGCGCGGTACAAACTCGGTTGATAAATACCTGGGTTCAAAAGCGGTTATTGAGCAATTGATAAAAAAGAAAGGGGTTGGGATGGTAGCCACACACGATCTGCAAATCGCTGAGCTGGAAAAACAGCATCCCGATTATATCCGTAATTTTTACTTTGATATCCAGGTAAAGGACAGCGAAATGCTTTTCGATTATAAGATCAAACATGGCGAGTGCAAAACGTTTAATGCCTCGTTACTCCTAAAACAAATAGGGATAGACGTAGATGCAAAATAAAGTGGGATTTAGTAATCGGTGAAATCACACACACAATCGGTGAAATCCCAGTACAAAAAAAAGGTGCAGATGATGAATCACCTGCACCTCTCAATATGATGGAATTAATTATTGACGCTGATTGCCACCGCCGCCGCCCGGAGCGCCGCCGCCTGCGCCGCCAACACCCTGGTCGCCTTGTTTTGTGTCATCGTTGTTGATCTTACTCTTATCGGCGCTGAAGGTTGTTTTACCAAAACTGTACGAGAAGTTAATCCCAACTGAACGGAACGGGAATTGGAAAGTGCTGGTTTGTACAAAGCCCGGGCTCGAAAGGCTGGAGTTAAAGTCCTTATACTTATTGAAAGGCTGAAGCACATTTATGCCTATTGACGCCTTCTTTTTCATGAGTTGCTGACGTACACCTACACCCAATAGGCTGAACGAAGGGTTTGTACCCTGTATGGTATGGCGCGGAGAACTGCCGAATGTGAAAACAGACGCGATAAACCCGCTCTTAGCATCGTATTCGGCCATTGCAAATCCATTATACTGAACATATGTACCATCCTGGGTTTGGTCCTGGATAAATAAGCCTGTAGGGTCGGGCTTGTAAGTATAAGCATTAATGTTTGCCCTCAGGGTTATATTCCTTATCGGGCTGACAGAACCGAACATGCTTCCACCAAATGAATTGTTATCTCCAATATTATGATAAGTCGTCAAAGTACCGGGTTGAGTATGTGTCGAATCAACCTGGATCGGTACAGGAGCCGCTATGCTTTCTATCAAACCGCCGGTGTGTTTGTAATAAACCGACATATTGATCACTGATGATTTGACAAATGTTATATAATCAAATTCAATTGTTTGCGATACTTCCGGCGCCAGGTATGGGTTGCCTTCTGTTTGCGCCAGTATGTTGGTTTTATTATCATACGGGTTCAGGAACGTCAAACTTGGGCGCGTAATACGCTTACTATACGCCAATTTGATAGTCTGCGTAGACGATAGTGCCTTCTGTATGGTAAAGCTTGGGATAAAAGTATTATAGCTATTGCTGAAAGGCTTTAGCGTAGTGTCAGCACCCGACACCGGCGCACCGCTGATACTGGTAACTTCGTCCCTTGCGCCTATCATTAAGGTAAAGCCTTTAGGCAGGGTGATGGTAAATACGCTGTAGGCCGCAGTTACATCCTGGTTGTAATTATAAATCGATGAGTTTATGTCATCATAAATAAACCCGTCCGAAGTACCGGCTGCAGGGTCATACTCGTATGCATCCTGTGTGCCTACTAAACGCCTTATAATTTCTTTACCTCCGGCCTCTAATTTGAACACTTTGTTGATCGGCAGCGTGTAGTCAAGCTGCAGGGTGTATTCATTATTCAAACCATTGATATTAGCCTTTGAATTTGGAAGCTGTGCACCTGTGCTATAATAGTCAGTAAAATCAGTCACCGTGCTGCTATGGGTCCACTGGGTTGATATATCCAGTTCTTCACCCTCTTTATGGAATTTATGCGTATAATCCACGTTCCAGTCAAAGCCGCCGAAACTGTTATGTCCTAACGCGTTACTTGAATATTGGTGGGACAGGTCATTTGTTAATGTATCGAAATGAGTCGGCGCCAAATTGCTGAACTGCGAATTGGTATTCGCCACAGTGTTGAAACCGCCCTGGTTAAGCCTGATATTGGTATGCAGGCTGTTGTAAGCGTTGAAATCGTAGTTCGCTGAAACATTCCCAATGGCGCCATAACGCTTTACATAGTTTGTACCGTTAGAAGTGGTGCTGGTATGTACAGTATCAGAAGTTTTAATATTGTTATAAAAGCCGGTAAGCGATGTCTGTGGCCAGGTGTAATTACCACCTATGTTCATCGACAGGCTGAAACGGTTTTTGTTATAATTCAGGTTAAAGTTGCCGTTGTTCTGGCGTGTACCTATACCGCCGCTAATAGAGCCGCTTAGGCCGGTCATGTTTTTTTGCTTGGTAATGATGTTGATGATACCGGCCGACCCTTCAGCGTCATATTTGGCCGACGGCGAAGTGATCACCTCGATGCTTTTGATCTGGTCGGCCGGGATGGTTTTCAAAACATCCGACAGGCTGGCCGATGTAGCGCCAGAAGGCTTGCCGTTGATCAGTACGCGGACATTCTGGTCACCACGTAAGGATACGTTACCGTTGATGTCAACTGCAACCAAAGGTACTTTTTGTAGTACGTCAGTTGCGTTTCCTCCCGCAGCTGTAAGATCTTTTTCGGCATTGTAAACTATTTTATCGATCTTGTTTTCTATCAGTGGCGCCTGTGCGGTTACAGATACCTCATTAAGCGCCCTGGCGCTTGAAGCCACATTGATCTGACCCATGTTTTTATCGGGTTTGGAATCGGTGGTTACTATACCGCCAACCACTTTATCAGGATAGCCCACGTAAGTGATCCTGATCTTGTATTCACCCGGGTGTATACCATCTATCTTGAAAGCGCCTTTATCGTCCGTCAAAACACCATTCAGCGGCGTTTTGCCCGCAGCGCGGAAGATCGCAACAGAAGCATAGCTTAGCGGCTGTTTGGTTGTAGAGTCGATCAGCGTACCGGAGATTTTACCCACTATGGATGAACCTCCTCCCACGCCAAATTGCGCTTTAGCGGTAATAAATGAGCAAGATATTAATATAAGTAAAATTATTCGTTTCATTCGTTGTTGTTTTGGTAATTGGAGGCGAAAATACCTGAAATGTTACACTAATATTTCGTTTTTGTGTCATTTGGGGGTAAAGTCACTTATTAGTTACAATGCCTTAGTGTTTAAAATACAGGGGCTTCGGCCGGATATTTAATGACATAACAAACGGGGTTTTGGGAATTGGACATAGAAGAAATAACCCACCACGTCATGGCGAGGAACGAAGCCATCTCTACATTTGCAAATCAAATAGCTGGGTTACGTTTCATGACGTCATTAAAAAAAAATCATGGTCCCTGACTGGCACAGTTCGGAGATGGCTTCGTTCCTCGCCATGACGGTTTTTTTAAACCACAATATTCACTATCCTGCCCTTCACAACGATCACCTTTTTAGGTGATTTGCCGTCGAGATATTTCTGCACCTCTGCACTTGCTAAAACGGTGCTTTCAATATCAGCAGGCTCAAGGGCTAATGAGATATTCAAATTCAGCTTCATTTTGCCGTTGATGGAAATAGGGTAGGCGTACTCGTCTTCGATCAGGTATTCGGGATTAAATTTTGGATACGGCGTATAGGATAACGAACCCGCCTCATTGCCCAGCAATACCCAAAGCTCTTCGCAAATATGCGGGGCATAGGGCGATAATACAATTACCAGATCCTGCAAAATAGCACGTTTATTACATTTGAGGTCGGTCAATTCATTTACCGCGATCATAAAGCTGGATACGGATGTATTGAACGAGAAGCGTTCAACATCTTCTTCCACTTTACGGATGATCTTATGCAATGATTTCAATTCAGCTTTGGTTGGCGATTCATTGGATACCCTGAAATTAAATTGCTCATCATGGAACAGCTTCCAGAATTTACGCAGGAATTTAAATACACCCTCGATACCGTTGGTATTCCAGGGTTTGCTTTGCTCCAGCGGGCCGAGGAACATTTCGTACATGCGCAGAGTATCAGCGCCGTAACGATCAGCAAGAACCTCAGGGTTTACAACGTTTAGAAATCTTTTCCCCATTTTTTCGATCTCCCACCCACAAACATAAACTCCTTTAGATTCAGGTGGATAAGAAATAGAGCCATCCTCTAGAATGAATATAGCATCATCGTTCTTGAGCCAATTTTTTCTAAATTTTTCTATATTTAAAATATCATTTTCAACTATGTTAACGTCTACATGAATTTCGGTTACATCAAACTCTCTAATAGCAGTCATAGGAGCCAATTGACTTTTGTATAAGGAGTACGCCATTTCTTTGATATCTTCATTTCCAGATTTATATTTATCATATATACCTTTTGATAAATATATATTAGGACTCTTGAATGTTTCGTAATCTTTCGGATTGGGACTCAATGCTGCTCTCAATGGATATACGAAGTTTGATCGCCCCTGTATATGCCCCTGGTTAATAAGCTTTTTAAACGGCTCCTCTTCGATCACCAAACCCATATCCAGTAGAAACTTATTCCAAAAACGACTGTAAAGCAAATGCCCGGTGGCATGTTCACTACCGCCAATATATAGGTCGACATCCTTCCAGTAAGCTATATCTTTTTTGGAGGCAAATTCCTTGTCGTTATGCGCGTCCATATAACGGTACCAATACCAGCTTGAGCCGGCCCAACCGGGCATGGTGCTTAGTTCGTATTCGTGCCCTTTATAGTTCCAATCAGTTGCACGGGCCAAAGGCGGTTCACCGCTTTCTGTAGGTAAATATTTATCAACCTCGGGCAATACCAAAGGCAGGTCTTTTTCATCAATTAAATAGGGTAGTCCGTCCTTAAAATAAACTGGTACCGGTTCGCCCCAATAACGCTGGCGGCCAAATATGGCATCGCGCATACGGTAGTTGATCTTGGCCTTGCCTGCGCCTTTGCTTTCCAGGAAAGCAATTACCGCAGCGGTACCATCTTTGTAATTCAGCCCGTTCATGAAGTCCGAATTAATGTAACGGCCTTCTTTGGTAGGATCAGCTTCGGTCTCAATTTGCTGAATGTCCATGATGGGCACTATCGGCAAACCGAAGTGCTTCGCAAAGAGGTAATCGCGCTGGTCGCCGGAAGGTACACCCATCACTGCGCCGGTGCCATATCCTGCCAAAACATAATCGGCAATGTAGATGGGCACTGTCTCGTTATTTACAGGATTAATGACATAACTTCCGGTAAATGCTCCGGATACCGTTTTGGTATCAGCCATACGGTCAAGCTCCGATTTCTTCCTGGTTTGGACGATGTAAGCATTTACCTCAGCCTTTTGTTGCGGTGTGGTCAATTCGGGCACAAGCTCATGTTCGGGCGCAAGCACCATAGAAGTAACCCCAAAAATGGTATCCACGCGGGTGGTGAAGACTTCTATGATTTCGGATTTCGAATTTTCGATTTCGGATTTATCGATTGGGAATTTTACCGATGCTCCAACACTTTTCCCGATCCAGTTCCTTTGCATTTCCTTTAAAGGTTCCGGCCAGTCGATGGTGTCTAAACCTGTCAACAGGCGCTCGGCATAGGCGGTGATGCGCATGCTCCATTGCATCATTTTCTTTTGCTCAACCGGGTAACCGCCGCGTTCGCTGAAGCCGTCTTTTACCTCGTCATTAGCTAAAACTGTTCCCAGGGCAGCGCACCAGTTTACGGTGCTTTCGCGCAGGTAGGTGATGCGGTATTTTAATAATTCGGATTGTTGTTGGTTATGACTGAAAGCTTTCCATTCGTTAGCCGAAAAACTCAATATTTCTTCATCACACACCGCATCAATACCTGTCGAACCATGATGCTCAAAATGCGCAACCAGCTTTGCAATTGACTCAGCCTTATCCGCAGCTCTATTATACCAGGAGTTGAACAACTGCATAAATATCCACTGCGTCCACTTATAAAAATCGGGCGAGCTGGTACGCACCTCGCGGCTCCAGTCGAACGAAAAACCTATCTGGTCAAGCTGGCGGCGATAGGTAGCAATGTTGGTTTCGGTAGTAATAGCAGGGTGTTGTCCGGTTTGTATGGCGTATTGCTCGGCTGGCAAGCCAAATGAGTCATAACCCATCGGGTGCAATACGTTAAAGCCCTTTAAGCGTTTGTAGCGTGCAAAAATATCCGATGCGATATAGCCCAGCGGGTGGCCAACGTGCAGCCCCGCGCCGGATGGATAAGGGAACATATCCAGCACATAGTACTTGGGTTTGGTTGAGTTATTATCAGCCTTAAAGGTTTGATTTTTAGCCCAAAACTGCTGCCACTTGCGTTCTATATCTTTAAATTGGTAGTCCATCCGGTATTTCGCTTTTTAGAGGTGGCGAAATTACGAATTTTAGTTGAATGGTTGATTGAGTTAAGTGGTTGATTGAGTCAAATGCTGTAAAACTTAATCAACCTAATCCAACTCAACCAACTTAATCTAACTCAATCAAACTAATCACTCTTTAACCACTCCACGCTCTCCTCAATAAACTGCAGCCACACCGCATCAGGCTGCCATACGGCTTCAATGAGTTCCTGCATGGCCTCTTCGTTCAATTTACCTTCTGCAAATAAATATAAGCCTGTAAATGCCGATGCACGGTAATTGGCAGCGCAGTGTACCAAAATCTTTTCACCCTCATGCTGTTGCATATCAGCAATAAAGGTGGTTAATTCATCCAGTTGCGGATTGTCAAATTGTACGGGGATATGATAGTAGGTTAAGCCTAAATTTTTTACCGAAGCTGCTTCATCAGCCAAAGCGTATTTGCCATCGGACAAACCTAAATTGATAATTACTTTATAGCCGTCTTCGGCAATAGAGGCCAATTGCCCTTCGCGTGGCTGGCCAGCGCAGGCCAGTGTATCGAATACCTGGTGAAAATTGTAAATATTACTCACGCTGTAAAATTACAAAATAAGCATAACGTAGATTTAAATTTCTAATTAGTAACAATATTGTATTTTCTATCGTAATACATAAAGAGGCATACCCCAGCCAAAAATTTAACGAATTAATAACGTGGAAATTTCTTTTTTTCAGGAATTTTTTTCTACTTTTAATTCTTTAGTTAATGTAACAAACTTGTTATAATTTAAAATCAAATTTTTATTAAAAAAGCATGAAAAGCAAACTAATCCTTATCATTTTGCTGTTAGCAGGTGTATCACTTACTTATACAGCATGTAAAAAATCAAGCAGTAAACCTACTCTTGATGCTAAAACTGTAAGCAGCCAGATAGCTTTAAACCTGGCGCAAACCCTTTATGGCGGCCTCGGCGGCTTCGATATTTCTGATGGTTTAAGCGCCACAGCAAGTATCAACCGTAAACAACTAATGGCTAAACGCCAGCAAATGATCTTTAAATTAAGCGGCGGCAAACAGATCAATGACACGGGTGACGATATTACCTGCGGAGCATCGGAAGATACTACCTTAAACTACAGCGCCACAGTTAATGGCACATCCGCTACCATTGCGGGTACCCTGGGGTTCACCTTTATATGTACCAATGATGTATTTTCGGGTTTTAATGTTCGCGATAACCTAACTGTAGGCGAAAAAAGCGCCCAGCTTACCGCAACTTACAAACTGAACGAAAACCTTACCGCAGCAGCTGTTAATGCATCGGATATAAATTCAAGTTTTACACTTGGCGGCACATTCAGCATGAGCGATAATATTTCGTACGTGAGTCCAAAATCAACCACTTCGGAATCATACAGCTATAATTTTACTACACCGTTGTTAATCGACGATAGCGGCGATATCGACAGCGGGGTAGCTACGTTCACAACCAGCGGCAGCAATGCTTCAGGGACCTGGAACTATAGCGGAACCGTGACTTTCGAAACCAACTTTATGGCGAAGATCACCATAAACGGCACTACTTATAATGTAAACCTGCAGACAGGTACAGTATCATAAAATATTATAAACCTAAATTTTTAAGGCTTTCTTCGGGTAACCGGGGGAAGCTTTTTTGTTGCCTCACTGCACGTCATGGCGAGCGATAGCGTGGCCATCTCTGCACATGCAAATCGAGGATGCCTTTCGTGCCTTGATCATAATCACGGTTTTGACTGGCACAGTCCAGAGATTGCTTCGTTCCTCGCAATGACGTTTTTTTTATCGTATAATTGTTTAACAGATGAAAAAACTCCTATCCAATCTCACTTTCCAGGTTGTTGTTGCTATCATATTAGGTGTAGTAGTTGGCCTGTATTTCAAAGATTTCGGCCCAACGGCCCTGCTTATCAGCAATAAATTTATCGATCTGATCAAGATGCTGATAGCGCCTATCATCTTCCTGACGATAGTTTTAGGGATATCCGGCATGGGCGATATGCGCAAAGTGGGCCGGGTTGGGGGTAAGGCAATATTGTATTTTGAGATCGTAACAACCTTTGCGCTAATCATGGGTGTAACGCTGGCTAACCTGCTGAAGCCAGGCAGCGGCTTACCTGTTCCGCACACGGCAAATACCGAAAAGTTGCAACAATATCAAAAGGCTGCCGCTGATATGAAGTGGGGCGAATTTTTTGCGCACATTATCCCATCCAATATTTTTGATGCCTGTGCCAAGGGGGATATATTACAGATATTATTCTTTGCGATCTTATTTGGCTATGGCCTAAGCCTTTTGAAAGAAACAGGCAAACCCATTACCGACCTTTTTGAAAAGCTGAACAAAGTATTCTTTAACATCATGGGCTTTGTAATGATGCTGGCGCCTATAGGCGCGTTCGCAGGTATGGCCTATACGGTAGCAACTTATGGTATTGATACTTTAAAACCTTTGCTGCAATTGCTGGGCGCCGTGTTTCTTACCATGCTGTTGTTTATTTTTGTGGTGCTGTATGTAGTGAGCCTGATCTTCAAATTCAGCCTTTGGCAATATTTAAAGTTTATCCGGCAGGAAATATTGATCGTATTAGGTACTTCTTCATCCGAAACCGTATTGCCCAGTATGATGGAAAAAATGGAAAAATTCGGCTGTGCTAAATCGGTGGTTGGATTGGTTATCCCGGCAGGGTACTCCTTCAATTTGGATGGGACAACTATTTACCTTTCCATGTCGGTGATATTTTTAGCGCAGGTATTTAATATTCCTTTATCGTTGGGGCAGCAATTAGTTATCATCGGTATCCTGATGCTAACCTCCAAAGGGGCGGCAGGTGTAACCGGCAGTGGTTTTATTGTGCTTACCTCCACGCTTACCGCGATCAAAGTTATCCCCGTTGAGGGTGTTGCGATATTGTTTGGTGTGGATAGATTTATGTCGACAGCAAGGGCTTTGACCAACATGATCGGAAATGGGATAGCTACGATAGTGATAGCGAAGAGTGAGAAAGAATTCAAAGCCCCTGCGTAAATCATTTGCCTTGTCCGCATTTGTCTATTATTTCTTAACCTAAGAAACGGATAGACATTTTAAAGGACAAATTTTTTTTACCGCCGCCATTTTTCCCCTTTGTCCTTTAACCTTTTTGTTACAGAGAATTGACTAAACCATTACTTTAATCCGCTTGTATTATATTCAAATTTGCCGCAGCTATGAAAAGAAAAACATCCATTAGAATTGTGCTAGCGATGGCGTTGCTGGCCTTAGTATCCATAAAAGCGCAGGCGCAGGAATATGTAGCAGCTACCAAACCATTTCAAACAGGAAGGTCACCGGGTGTAAAAGTAAAACTGATCAGCGATTCAGGATCAACCAAAACCTACATTTTAGTATTTGCCGCCGGTGATGAAATTATGTCGGGCTTAAACGAGTTTGCCACGAAATACCATGTTACAAGCGCTCATTTTACAGCCATAGGTGATGCGCGGACAGCCCGCATAGGTTGGTTTGATACGTCGAAGAAAATGTTTAAAGTAAACGTTATCAGCACCCAGTCGGAGATCACATCGTTAATTGGCGACATTGCTTTGTATAATGGCAAACCCGCGGTGCATGCTCATATTAATCTTGCGTCTGAAGATGGTACAGTACGCGGGGGGCATCTGCTGGAAGCATTCGTGTCGCCAACTTTAGAGGTTATAATGACCGTTGAGCCCCATCCGATGTATAAACAATTAAATCCAGGTTTTGATATACCGCTTATTAACCCCGGCCGATAAGCCCTGGGTCCATAACAAAACCTGCTTCTAAAATCGTAAATAAGTCGCTTTGAGATTACCCATAATAAATTAACTTTGCCCCTACATTTATATATGCTATGAGCGTTCTCGTCAACAATAATTCCAAAGTAATAGTCCAGGGTTTTACAGGTAACGAAGGTACTTACCATGCCTCGCAAATGATCGAATACGGCACCGACCTTGTGGGTGGCGTTACACCCGGCAAAGGCGGTCAGCGTCATTTAGACAGGCCGGTATTTAATACGGTTAAAGAGGCCGTTGATAAAACAGGAGCCAACGTATCCATCATATTCGTACCGCCGCCGTTTGCTGCCGATGCCATTATGGAAGCTGCCGAAGCCGGCATTAAACTGATCGTTTGCATCACTGAAGGTATCCCCACAAAGGATATGATCATGGTGAAGGAATATATTAAGGACAGGGATACCCGCCTCATCGGGCCGAATTGCCCGGGCATTATAACTGCCGGAGAAGCAAAAATTGGCATTATGCCGGGCTTTATCTTCCGCAAGGGTAATGTAGGTGTGGTTTCTAAATCAGGTACTTTAACTTACGAAGCGGTTGACCAGGTAGTGAAAGCAGGCTTAGGCATTACAACCGCTATCGGTATTGGCGGCGACCCCATCATCGGCACACCAACCAAAGAAGCGGTTGAACTGCTGATGAACGACCCGGATACGCACGGCATCATTATGATAGGCGAAATAGGCGGAGGCATGGAAGCCGAAGCTGCCTACTGGATCAAAGCAAATGGGACCAAGCCGGTAGTAGGATTCATCGCCGGCCAAACTGCGCCTGCAGGCCGCAGGATGGGTCACGCCGGTGCGATAGTTGGCGGTGCTGATGATACAGCAGCTGCCAAAATGAAAATCATGGCTGAGTGCGGTATCCGCGTAGTGCAATCGCCTGCTGAGATAGGGGCTGCTATGGCAGAGGAATTGGCTAAGAAGAAATAAGAGTCAAGAAGCAAGAGCCAAGAATCAAGATATGGATCCCGGTCATTTGATCGGGATTTTTGTTTTGATTAAAAAGGTGTCATGCTTCGAGTGCCTCAGCATGACACCAACCATTCCGTCAACCCAGTGTAAACAACCATCCACTCAAAATTCAAAACACCATTCCTGCCGTATATTTGTTATAATCGGTGAAATCAAAACACAATCGGTGTAATCATATATTAACATCGGTGTAATCAAAAAAATAATCATGAATTACAATCAACTAACCCCCGAAGAAGAGCGGGTAATATTATACAAGGGAACCGAAAGGCCGTTTACCGGCTCGTTGCTCAACAATCACGCGCATGGCTTGTACGTATGCAAACGCTGCGACACCCCATTATATACGTCCGAAACCAAATTTGAATCGCATTGCGGTTGGCCAAGTTTTGATGACGAAATACCCGGTGCAGTAAAACGCGTACCCGACGCCGACGGTCACCGTGTGGAGATAGTATGCGACAACTGCCACGCGCACCTGGGCCATGTTTTTGAGGGTGAATATCTTACCCCAAAAAATGTGAGGCATTGTGTGAATTCAGTTTCGCTGAAGTTTGTGCCTTTGGAAGATTAAGTTGTAGCAGTTGAACTGGTTGTATTGGTTAGCCCCTGAAACCAACCAATACAACTACTACAACCTTTACAACCAATACAACTCTATACCTTCTCTTTATCAAATACACCATGCCACAACAAAGCCGCAATGATCCCGCCAAGGACAGGTGCGATCATAAAGAGCCATAGTTGCCCTAATGCTTTTCCACCGGCAAATATAGCCGGGCCGAAACTACGTGCAGGGTTAACCGAGGTGCCGGTAATAGGGATAGCCACTAAATGTATAAGCACTAACGTGAGTCCGATGGCTAGCCCTGCCATATTGGTATTCCCGAAACGTGAAGTAGCCCCGAAGATTACAAACAGGAACAGGAAACTGAGAACAACTTCGGCGAGAAATGCTGACGTGGTACTGTACCCGCCCAGGTAACCAGGCCCCCAACCGTTTGATCCGAGTCCCCATTCGCCAATGCCATTAAAGCCGGGACTGCCTTTCAAAAAGGCATACAATATGGCGGCGCCGATGGTAGCGCCGATGAATTGGGCGATAACATATCCGAATGCGTCCTTAGCGCTGATCTTGCGCGCCACCAGCATAGCTATAGTGATGGCAGGGTTAATATGACAGCCCGAAATTGGACCAATGGTATAGGCCATGGCAACAACAGCCAGGCCAAATGCAAGCGCAATTCCTAAAATTCCGACACCTAAAGGTGCATCGGGTAATACTGCTGCAGGGATCGTTTTTCCGTCGACAACGGCTGCTCCGCAGCCAAATAATACTAAAGCAAAGGTTCCAATGAGTTCGGCTAAATATTTTTTCATGGTAGGGGTGTGGTTGGTTAAAATAAAGTTATTATAAATTTATTCGCGTTTTATACAATTGCCATAAATAATTTTGCCGAATTAATCCTTGTGCATAACTAAACTCCGATGTTAAAAACTATCCCTAACATTATAATACCCTCGCCGCTATCTTTGAAACAACAAGTTCTTTAACAAACGCTATCAAAGGTTACCGGGGTAAAAGCCGGGATTAAAAGGGAACCATGTGCAAATCATGGGCTGACGTGCAACTGTGGAGTGGTGAATAGTGAATGGTGAATAGTGAATGATGGATGGCGGATAAAACCGCTGTTATCCATTGACTATTGACCATTGACCATTGACTATCAAAGCCAGACACCTGCCGGGATAGCTTGTCAAAACTTTCACGAATAAGGTTTTGGCGAAAGCCCTGTCCCCAACGTCCGTAAGCGTGCCGGTTCATCGTCTTTTGTCGACTCCTATAAAATAAAAACGACAAGGCATGAATCACGAAAACGAAGTATTACTGAGGGAGAACAAGGACCGGTTTGTTATCCTCCCGATCAACTACCCCCGCATCTGGGAAATGTACAAAAAGCACGAGGCCAGTTTCTGGACCGCCGAAGAAATTGACTTGTCCGACGACCTGAAGCATTGGGAAAACCTCAACAGTGGCGAAAAGCATTTTATATCTCACATCCTCGCATTCTTCGCCGCAAGCGATGGCATTGTGAACGAGAACCTCGCTGTCAATTTTATGAGTGAGGTGCAGGTGCCCGAGGCCAGGTGTTTTTATGGCTTCCAGATCATGATGGAGAATATCCATTCGGAAACGTATGCACTGCTGATCGATACTTATGTTAAAGACCCTGCGGAAAAGGACAGGTTATTTCATGCGATCGATACAGTGCCGGCTGTTCAAAAGAAAGCTGAATGGGCATTGAAATGGATCAATAACGGAACTTTTGCACAGCGACTGGTAGCATTTGCGGCGGTGGAGGGGATATTCTTTTCAGGTAGCTTCTGCTCTATTTTCTGGCTAAAGAAGCGTGGGTTGATGCCGGGCTTGACTTTCAGCAATGAGTTGATCTCGCGTGATGAGGGTATGCATTGCGAATTTGCCTGCCTGCTATATAGTATGCTTAGCGAAAAGCTTTCCAGGGAAGAAGCTACCAAGATCATCACCGATGCTGTAGAGATAGAAAAAGAATTTGTAACCGACGCGCTGCCGGTAAACCTTATTGGTATGAACGCCAAATTGATGAGTCAGTATATCGAATTCGTAGCCGACCGCTGGCTGGTTGAATTAGGTTACGATCGGGTGTACAACGCCACCAATCCATTCGATTTTATGGAGATGATATCCCTGCAGGGAAAAACCAATTTCTTTGAGAAACGTGTCGGCGATTACCAGAAAAGCGGCGTATTAAACGCTGAAGCAAAGAGTCAGGCATTCTCGCTTGATGACGACTTTTAATCAATTCACCATTCACCATTGACTATTCACCACTCACCACCATGTTCGTAATAAAAAGAGACGGTAAAAAAGAAACCGTAAAATTTGACAAGATAACGGCACGCATCGAAAAGCTGTGCTATGGTTTGAACCCGGCGCTGGTCGACCCGATAGATATCGCCAAGAAAGTGATCGAGGGTTTGTATGACGGCGTAACCACGTCCGAACTGGATAACCTGGCTGCGGAAACAGCGGCGTCATTAACCACCAAACACCCGGATTATGCCCTGCTGGCATCACGCATAGCGGTATCTAACCTCCATAAAAATACTGTCAAATCCTTCTCAGAAACCATGCGCAAATTGCATGGCTACGTGGATGCCAAAGCAGGCAAAAACGCTTCATTGCTGGCCGATGATGTTTGGGCTATCATCGAAGCGAATGCCGAACTGCTGGACAGCACCATCATTTATGACCGTGATTTCGGCTTTGATTATTTTGGCTTTAAAACGCTGGAGAAATCATACCTGCTGAAGATCGACGGCAAGATTGCCGAGCGCCCGCAGCATTTGTTTATGAGGGTGTCGGTGGGTATCCATAAGGCGGATATTGACAGCGTGATCAAAACTTATAACCTGATGAGCGAGCGTTGGTTTACGCACGCTACGCCGACCTTGTTTAATGCTGGTACACCAAAGCCGCAAATGTCGTCCTGCTTTTTGCTGACGATGAAAGATGACAGTATCGATGGTATTTATGATACGCTGAAGCAAACCGCTAAAATATCACAAAGCGCTGGTGGGATAGGGTTGAGCATCCATAATATCAGGGCGACAGGCTCCTACATTGGAGGAACAAACGGTACCAGCAATGGTATTATCCCAATGCTAAAGGTGTTTAACGATACAGCCCGCTACGTTGACCAGGGGGGCGGTAAGCGCAAAGGTGCATTCGCGATCTATCTTGAGCCATGGCATGCAGATGTATTTGAATTTTTAGATCTGCGCAAAAATCACGGCAAGGAAGAAATGCGCGCCCGCGATCTGTTTTATGCGCTATGGGTTTCGGATTTGTTTATGAAAAGGGTAGAAGCCAATGAAGACTGGAGCCTGTTTTGCCCGCACGAAGCGCCGGGATTGGCCGATTGCTGGGGCAAGGAATTCGAAGCATTATATACTAAATACGAGGCTGAAAGCCGCGCTAAGAAAACGGTAAAAGCGCAGGAACTTTGGTTTGCCATACTGGACGCGCAAGTAGAAACCGGCACACCTTACCTGTTATATAAAGACGCCGCCAACGGAAAATCGAACCAGCAAAATTTAGGTACAATCAAAAGCTCCAACCTATGTACCGAGATCATGGAATATACTTCCGATAAGGAAGTGGCTGTATGTAATTTAGCCTCGCTGGCCTTGCCGAGATACATACAGAATGGCATTTTCGATCACCAAAAACTGTACGAGGTAACTTACCAGGTTACTTTGAACCTGAACAAGATCATCGACAATAACTATTACCCGGTTGAGGAAGCGCGCTACTCCAACCTGCGCCACCGTCCGATCGGTTTGGGTGTGCAGGGCCTGGCGGATGCTTTTATTTTGTTGCGCCTGCCGTTTGAAAGCGATGAAGCCAAGCAACTGAATAAGGAAATATTTGAAACCATTTACTTCGCCGCGATGACGGCTTCAAAAGACCTGGCGATTGCTGACGGCGCTTACGAAACGTTTAAAGGTTCACCGCTTTCAAAAGGGCAATTCCAGTTTGATATGTGGGGTGTTAAGCCCGACAGCGGGCGCTGGGATTGGGAGAATTTGCGTTTGGACGTGATGAACCATGGCGTACGAAACTCATTATTGGTAGCGCCAATGCCTACGGCTTCCACCTCGCAGATACTAGGCAATAATGAGTGCTTCGAGCCTTATACATCCAATATCTATACCCGCCGTGTTTTGAGCGGCGAGTTTATCATAGTCAACAAATTCCTGCTGCGCGATTTGGTAAATCGCGGCCTTTGGGATAATAGCATGAAGGATAAGATCATTACCGCCAACGGCTCGATACAGGATATCCCGGAAATTCCGCAGGAATTGAAGGATCTGTACAAAACAGTTTGGGAGATCAAGATGCGCAACATCATCGATATGGCTGCTGATCGGGGCGCTTATGTATGCCAGTCGCAATCTTTGAACCTGTTTATCAATCAGCCAAACGCATCCAAACTAACTTCCATGCATTTTTATGCCTGGAAGAAAGGGTTAAAAACCGGCATGTACTACCTGCGCACACAAGCGGCGTCGCAAGCCATCAAGTTTACCGTGGAGAACCAGGGCGGTAAAAATATGGAGCCTGTTATACCTGAACATGTTGAACAAGTAGCAGATGAAATTCCTGCCGGCCCATCTTGTTCGATGGATGAGGGTTGTGTAACCTGTTCGGCATAAGCCGGCTTATAGTTGATAGTTCATGGTTCATAGCCGAAACGGGGTTTGCCATGAACTATCATCCATGAACTATGAACCAATGAAATTACAAAAGCACGAAATAGTCCGCTGCGAGCGCTGCCAGTCGGCATTTGAATGTAAGGCCAACTCATTCACCAAATGCCAGTGCACCAAAGTGCAGTTGACGCTCAACGAAACGCAATACGTAAGCGAATTGTATGACGGGTGTTTATGTTCGGCGTGTTTGCTGGCGTTGCAGCAGGAATACAAAACACTTTTGTTAAAGAACTGAATATTTTTTAACTTTGATGTATGACCACATTTACAGTAAAAGTTCCATCCGAGGCCAAAGCTCGGCTATCTGCATTTGTAAAAGAGTTGGGTGGTGAAGTCATTCCAACTACATCAAAAAAGGAGAAGCTATTAAGCGAGATAAAAAAAGGTCTGAAAGAAGTAAAGGAAATACGCGAAGGGAAGGCGACGTCTTACAGAATGTCCGATCTTTTTGATGGAAAATAAGGTAGTCCTAACAGCCTTTTTCCTAAAAAAAGCCAAACGGCTTTTGAAAAAATACCACACTTTACAGAAAAGCTTGATGCAACTCGAACAAGCGCTTATCCTTAATCCCAAAATGGGTACAAGTTATGGTTCAAATATTTATAAAATTCGTGTTGCAGATGAATCGAAAGGTAAGGGAAAAAGCGGTGGCTTTAGGGTTATAACTTATGTAGTTGATGAAACCTCAGAAGCAATAAACATTTATCTGATCACAATATTTGATAAATCGGAAGAAGCATCGATCGATAAAGATGATATTAAGGAAATTTTAAGGTCAGAAGGACTATAGTTTTATGGCGAGTGCTTATGCGGGGTGTTTGCTGGCTTTGCAGCAGGGGTATAAGGTTTTGATAAATGCTCAATAGTTAGTCATTATCTTCTTTAGGAAGGTCTTGTCCGAGCGCACCTTTAAAAACAGTCCAGGATGTTTTATCGAAATTGTGATCAGTCAATGTTTTTCCTCCAAAGGTTGTCAAAATATTAATTATATCAGTTAGTCCAAAATCTTCGGCACTCCACTTAGGCGAATACCCGCCAGAGCATATAACATTAGGATTAGCTCCACTTTCGAGAAGTAATAGTACGATATCATCATCCCCCCTCAGTACAGCCCAATGCAGCGGCGATTCGCCAAGATCATCTAATTCATTCAGATCGGCGCCTGACGCAATCGCTTGTCTAACCTCGTCAATGTCGCTTTTTAATACTTTTTCGTGCAGTAATTTCTCCATAAGAATTTAATAGCAATTTATAACTTTAAATGCGTTAACGGAAATGGTTGTTTCAAATTTTGACTGATAACTCCAATGTAAATTTATTACCTTCATCCCCGGAATCACTCTCAAAACTCTTATGAAATTACTGGAAGGAAAAATCGCGCTGATTACCGGCGCTTCAAAAGGAATAGGTCGAAAAATAGCTGAAAAATTTGCCGAGCACGGCGCCGATGTTGCTTTTACCTACCTGTCGTCGGTTGAAAAAGGGCTTGAACTGGAGCAGGAACTGAAAAAGTATGGTACCAGGATAAAAGGCTACCGTTCTGATGCTTCCAAATTTGATGAGGCGGATAAATTAATTACAGATATCGTTGCTGATTTTGGCGGATTGCATATCGTAGTCAATAATGCCGGTATTACCAAAGACAATTTGATTATCCGCATGACCGAAGAGCAATGGGACGATGTGCTGAATGTGAACCTGAAATCGATATTCAACATCACCAGGGCGGCCTCTAAAATAATGATGCGGGCACGCACAGGTGTATTCATTAATATGAGTTCGGTTGTTGGTCTGCAGGGTAATGCCGGGCAATCCAACTATGCGGCTTCTAAAGCAGGTATCGTAGGGTTTTCAAAATCAATGGCCAAAGAAATGGGCTCGCGCGGTATTCGTACCAACGTAGTTGCGCCGGGCTTTATACAAACCGAAATGACCGATGCGCTCGACCCTAAAGTTGTTGACGCATGGGCGCAAACCATACCGCTTAAACGCGCCGGTACTACAGAGGATGTGGCCAATGTATGTGTTTTCCTCGCATCAGATATGGCAGCTTATATTACCAGCCAGACGATCGCGGTTGATGGGGGGATGCTGTAGAACGTTGTACGTATGACGTTCGACGTTATACGTTTTGTTATGATGACGCACTTTTACAATTGATTTATATCTCGCTCCTGTCACAATAATTTTGCATTTTGCAAGTCAACGTAAAACGTATTACGTCATACGTACAACGTAAAAAAACATGCAGCTACTATTTTCAGTAACATGGGGTTCGGTTTCGGGATGGTGGACACCTGTTTGCCTGTTGCTGGGTTTGCTGTATGCCTGGCTCATGTACCGGCAGCCTGTAAACTTCGGTAAAAGCATCCGTTACGGGTTATTTGCGCTCAGGACAATAGCCGTATTTATCCTTTCATTTTTACTGATAGCACCTTTGGTACGATCAGTAGCTTATAATCCGCAGAAGCCTTTGGTATTAGTCGCACAGGACAACTCTCAATCCATAAATGTCTTCAAGCCTGCCGGTTTCAACGCACAGCAATTCGTAACTCAACTTTCCAATCTAAAACAGCAATTAGGCGATAAATATGATGTGCGCGAGTTTAATTTCAGTCGCGACCTTAAGGACAGTCTGTCAGATAAATTCAGCGGCAAGCAAACCAATATCTCATCGGCTATTCACCAATTAAACGAGCGTTTCGTTAACCAGAATATCGGCGCTTTGGTATTGGCTACTGACGGCCTGTTTAACCAGGGCAGTGATCCGAGATATGAGGCTAAAAACCTTAAAACCAACATTTATACTATTGCTTTAGGCGATACCGTTACCAAACGCGACCTGCTGATAGGTAATGTTAATTACAACAAAACAGCCTATTTAGGCGATGATTTTGCTGTTGAAGTTTTGGCCGAAGCTTACCAGGCTAAAGGCGAGAATATCCGCCTAAGCGTTACCGAAGACGGTAAGCAGGTGTTTTCTCAAACCACCCAGGCGAATTCCGATAACTTCAAAAAGGTTATCCCACTGAAATTGAACGCCGATAAAAAGGGCATACGAAAGTTTACGATTAGTATCGCGCCTGTCAAGAACGAGATATCGGTTCAGAATAATACCGAAACAATTTATGTAGAAGTGCTGGATGCCAAACAAAAGATATTGCTGCTTTATGATGGCCCGCACCCGGATATCAGCGTTATCAAACAATCCATCGAAAGCAATAAGAATTACGAAGTAAAATCAAGCCTGTTAAGCGACCTGCCTAAACTGAAATTGACCGATTACAGTATGGTGATCCTGTACCAGTCGGCCAGCAGTAGTTCCGGCACATTGCAAAGTTTTATTACGAAAAGCAAAGTGCCCGTTTGGTACATATTGGGCGGACAATCCGATCTGCAGCAATTTGATAACGAACAAAGGGCAGTCCAAATAAACGCCAGCCAGCAGCAGATGCAGGAGGTATTTGCCGAGCCAACTCCGGAATTTTCACTGTTTATGCTGTCTGATTCGACGCGGAACAAACTGGCCAAATTCCCACCATTGATGGCGCCTTTTGGCGATTACAGGAGTTCGGGTACCAACCAGCTATTGCTAAAGCAAAAAATAGGAGAGGTGGTTACGCCTTATCCTTTATTGTCTTTCAGTGATGAGAATGGTCGCCGGATAGCCATACTTACCGGTGAGGGTCTGTGGCGCTGGGCGCTGGCCGAATATCAAACCTACGGCAATCACCATGCTTTGGAGGAATTGCTGGGGCAGACGGTTCAATATCTTACAGCCAACAGCAGCAGGCAGCGTTTCAGGGTGTACCCGGCTAAAAATGTATTTGACGAAGGTGAAAATGTACTCATTAACGCCGAATTGTATAATGATGCTTTGGAACTGGTTAACACCCCCGATGTAAAGATCGAACTGAAAAGCGATTCTGGTAAAAGTTACAGTTTCCTGTTTACCCGTAATGGCCAGAGCTACCAGCTTGATGCAGGGACTTTGCCCGTTGGAGAATATAGTTATGCTGCAACCTCCAGCTTAGGCACGCAGTCCTTCACTGCAAAGGGGCAATTGACAGTAAAGCCTTTGAATTTGGAAACCCGGCAAAGCGCTGCTGATCACCATTTGCTTTCAGACCTCGCCAAACAATCAGGCGGGCAAATGCTGTACCCATCACAAATCAGCCAGCTTGCCGATCTTATCCGCAAAAATGATAACATCAAAACGGTTGTTTACGAGGATAAACACTACAGCGATTTGGTGGATTTGAAATGGATATTTGTGGTGATCCTTATTTTGCTTAGCGCAGAATGGTTCCTGCGTAAACGTGAGGGGGAAATTTAGTCTTTCTTATCCTTAACAATCACAAAAACATCCTCATTATCCTTTTTCATGAGGTATTTTTCTCGGGCGAATTTTTCGAGCTTTTCCTTATTGGTGGTAAGTTCGTCCAGGTCCTGGTGTACTTTGGCAGTTTCTTTCTGGTAAAAATCGCGCTCTTGTTTTAGTTTGCTTAACTGGTGGTGATACTGGTATTGCGAGAACAGGTCGTTTTTATCAAAAAATACCATCCACACCAAAAACGCCAGGCTGACGATAAAGTATTTGTTCCTGAAAAGATTAAGCAGGCGCTTCATTTCAAACTAAAATAAATTTCGTTTAAAGCTATTTAATTATTTTGAATGGCACAAGAGGGTTTATTAACTTGTTAACAGCAACGTAGAGACGCAATGCATTGCGTCTCTACAATTAAGGTTATCGCCTTCCCGCCGACCGGTTGCCCCAAAACTTCTTCTTGCCATCCCTGTGCCCGCCGCCGCTAGCCGGATGCTGCCTTTGCGAAGAACCCGGTTTTGCCGGTTCCATTTTTTTAGCTACGAAATTCGGACTCATCGGGTAGGGGTGCCCTTCGTTTACCGGGATCTGTTTGGATATTAGTTTATGTATATCTTTCAGAAAATCGATCTCCTCCGCATCGCAAAACGAGAAAGCGATACCGCTTGCCCCTGCGCGACCTGTACGGCCTATACGGTGTACATATGTTTCGGGTATGTTGGGTAATTCATAGTTGATAACATGGGTTAGTTCATCAATATCAATACCACGGGCGGCTATATCCGTAGCTATCAATACCCGCGTAGTGCGGTTTTTGAAGTTGGATAAAGCACGCTGCCTTGCATTTTGCGATTTATTGCCATGTATCGCTTCAGCAGTAATACCAACGCGGGTAAGATCCTTTACTACCTTGTCAGCGCCGTGTTTGGTGCGGGTAAATACTAACGCGGTTTTGATGCCCTTGTCTTTTAACAGGTGTATCAACAAAGCCTTTTTATCGCCTTTTTCTACGTAATACAACTCCTGCTGTATGGTATCTGCGGTTGACGATGGCGGGGTAACTTCCACCTTTTCGGGATTATGCAATATCGAATTTGCCAGTTGCTGTATCTCGTTCGGCATGGTGGCCGAGAAGAACAGCGTTTGCCTGCGGGCAGGTACTTTGGCAATGATCTTTTTCACGTCATGCACAAAACCCATATCCAGCATACGGTCGGCCTCATCCAATACCAGCATTTTGATGTGCTCTAAATGCACGAAGCGCTGGTTCATCAGGTCGAGCAAGCGGCCTGGTGTGGCCACCAAAATATCCACACCACGACGCAGGGCGTCCGTTTGCGGGTTTTGCGACACACCGCCGAAGATCACCAGGTGCTTTAAGCCCGTATGCCTGCCATAAGCGGCAAAGCTCTCGTCGATCTGGATGGCCAGTTCGCGGGTTGGGGTTAGTATAAGGGCCTTTATGGTCTTTTGCTCCTTGTGCTGCAGCCTGTCCTGGTATAGTAACTGCAGGATTGGTATGGCAAAGGCAGCCGTTTTACCTGTGCCTGTCTGCGCGCAGCCTAAAAGGTCGCGTTGTTGCAGCAGGATGGGTATGGCTTGTTCCTGTATGGGTGTGGGTGTGGTATATCCCTCGGTTTTTAGGGCCCTGAGGATAGGCTCAATTAATTTTAAATTTTCGAATGACATGTAATGTTTCTAATGTAATGTGCTAACGCGAAGCATAAGCGGATCTGAAGAGTTTCGGTGATCAAAACCGTAAGCGAACGGGTAAATATTTTTGCAAAGATACGGTTTTTATTTGAGGCGAAAGGATAAAGGTAAAAGGGGCTGGCGCAAGGCGTATGGCGATGCTCGCCCTTGTTGGTGTTGTCACCAACAAGCCGATGAAGCCTAACGCCAACCCAGTCCCGGAGCCACATGCTTGAGGATGGATGACAACAGATGCACATTGTAATCAACACCCAATGTGTTGGGTATGGTCAGCAGCACGGTATCCGCTTCCTGTATCGCTTCATCGTTGGCCAATTCTTTTATCAGCTGATCCGGTTCAGCTGCATAGCTTTTTCCGAAGACGGCGCGTTTTTCAGGTTCAATATAACCGAAACTATCGGCGCTTTTAGCCTGCCCAAAGTAAGCACGGTCCAGGTCGGTTACCAGCGCGAAGATGGAGCGGCTTACCGAAACCCGCGGTTCGCGGTGGTGGCCGGCTTTTTTCCAGGCTTCTTTATACAGCCTGATCTGTTCGGCCTGCTGGATATGGAAAGGCTTGCCGCTTTCATCAAATTTCAGGGTCGAGCTTTGCAGGTTCATCGCGTTTTCGGCTGCCCAAACAGCGGTGGCGTTAGATGCGGCCCCCCACCAGATGCGTTCGCGCAGTCCGGGTGAGTGCGGCTCCAAACGTAACAGGCCGGGCGGATTTGGGAACATGGGATAGGGGTTAGGCTCGGCAAACCCTGCACCTTTCAGTTGAGCCAAAAACTCCAGGGCTTTCCGGCGACCCATATCCGCATCGTTTTCGCCCGGCAGAGGTGCGTAACCGAAATGGCGCCAGCCCTCTATCACCTGCTCCGGCGAGCCACGGCTTATGCCCAGTTGTAAGCGCCCGCGCGAGATCAGGTCGGCGGCGCCGGCATCTTCCACCATATACATGGGGTTTTCATAGCGCATATCGATAACGCCGGTGCCGATCTCGATTTTGCTTGTTTTGGCGCCGATAGCCGACAGCAAAGGAAACGGCGATGCCAACTGGGCCGCGAAATGGTGCACACGGAAATAGGCGCCATCCAAACCTATCTCCTCGGCGGCAACAGCCAGGTCGATAGACTGCAGCAGGGTATCGGCTGCTGCTTGGGTTTTATAGGAGGGATGGGCAGACCAATGCCCGAACGATAGGAATCCGATTTTTTTCATGGTGTGTAAAGTTAAGGAATAAACGTGGAAGGTTATTGGAAGCAGACACAAACGCTGGCGCACGCGTGTCGCGTGTGCCATTAATACCATTTTAAGTCATGCGTACACATGCCGCGTGTGCCATTAGTACCATTTTAGGTCGCATGTCCTATGTTAGATTAATTAAATAGTGGTAGCTTTAAGCATGAGCAGAAAATATAAGTTCCTGGATAAAGAAGGATTGTATTTTGTAAGTTTTGCCACGGTTAACTGGATCGATGTTTTTGTACGACCAGTGTATTATGAGATAATTACTGAAAGCCTTATTTATTGCCAAAAAAACATTGGCCTCCAATTGTATTGCTGGTGTATTATGCCCAGCCATATCCATTTGATATTTAGCGCTGCCGATAATAATCCTGAAATTGTATTGGGCAGGTTTAAGGAGCATACTGCTAAACAAACATTAAAAGCAATTACTGAGAACGTGCAGGAATCGCGTAAGGAATGGATGCTTTGGATGTTTAAAAGGGCGGGGGCAAAAAGCAGTAACAATACGCACTACCAGTTTTGGCAGCATAACAACAAACCTATAGCGCTATGGACGCCTAAAGTAATTGAACAAAAAGCAGACTATTTACACAATAACCCGGTTGAGGCGGGATTTGTAAATGAAGCATGGCATTGGAAATATTCAAGCGCTGTTGATTATGCCGGTGGCAAAGGGCTAATTGATGTAGCCTGGTATAAATAGTTCGTTAGGCACACGCGACACGCGTGCGCCAGCGCTGGGGATAATATGATAATGACAAATTTGTATGGAGTATGCATGCATTGTTACGGTATCGAAGCAAACTTCGAAGTCACCCTTGACAAATTGAACCAAATCACGCCGCTTGAGCAAAGAAACGGAGGAATTAGTAAAGTTAACCGCAGAAATAGCGCGAACAATACTTAAGCCAAAAATGGATACTAATATTTGATTATCACTTGATGGTAGAAGGATTATATCTTCATCCACAAAACTGGCGCGAGTTTCAGGGCTGATCCCCCAAGCTGGCGCACGCGTGTCGCGTGTGACATTTTTGTATTTGATGTAGCCTATTATAAATAGTTCGTTAGGCACACGCGACACGCGTGCGCCAGCGGTGGGGACTGAAAATCCGCAGATCCGGGATCGTTACCCGGGTTCTCCACTTTTCTGTCTTGTTGGCCTTATGCCTTGTTGGTGTTGCTATAAACAAGTGGGTGATTTCGTAACTTAGTATAAAAGCTTATGACTTATAATGAAAATTTCTTTGATGCTGCTCTCAACAAGAGATTGAAGGACAGACTTGACACGCTAATACCTTGGCAAGACCAAGTTGTAAAGTACATGATGAACTATCTGGTTGACACAAAGGACCAACAACAATTAAAAGGGTGTGATTGCTTTATTCACATAGTAGCTAAAATCCGCTTTAACTTAGAAGCAGCCACCTCACTTTTCAGCTTTTTATATAATGACTATCGTTTTAAAACAAGTGTAAACGTTTTATATCGAACTATTATTGATGATATAATCAACTCTTATTATTTATTTTGTACAGTTGCATTAGGTGATCCTGATCAAAACGCGCTTATTAACGAATTGAACATTTTACATAAGGAATATATCGTAAGCGTTCTTAAGGGGCTTGAATCCGAACGGCAATTCGAAAAGATACTTAAAACCCTAAAAAATGAAGAGATCGGTGTGTACGAAGATTACCTTGATGAATTTCGCAAAGCAAACCCAGACCTGTTCAACACTGATGGAAATTTGAAGAAAAATTCTGAAATCCGGGCAACTACTGACCCTTTTTTTCTCAAATTATATAATCAAAACGATGGAAATCCTAGATCATTCATATCAGAGTCAAAGAAACTGGAATTTATTGCAGCGAGAAACGTCGGAACTGAAAGCAATATCGCCGCGATGTATAAATATTTATCACAATATCAGCATTATAGCCCTAAAATGCGCGATTATATACAACACCATATTGAATATGATATTTCGATTTATCAAAAAAGTTTAGGCGAAATTTTAATCTTGTTAAATCAGTTATTCCAGTTTATGAAATTCAACAATAAGAACAACCTTGAAACCGAGTGGGAAAGATTGACGCCTTTAGTTTTTAACAGCTTCTCCGAAGACCTTCACTGATATAAGAGTGCTACTACGAACTCTTAAATTAGTGGAGGGTATAACACCGATAATGGCTGAATTGGATTAAGTGTCCAGGAAATCCCATTCCTCGCCCAATACCCATCGTAGTGCTGACAATTTACCATTAATCATTCCCAGTTCAAAATCATCAATCGGCCACAATGATTTTTTGCCATACTTTTTCTCAATACGCTTAGCTGGCTTATAAGAGCCCTCACCTTTCTTTTGGGCGGTCTCTGACTTTCTTGCAGCAGGAGATTGTTCCCTGTAAAAACTATTATTCCAATAACGCATTCGATGACGGTGGTACCACACTCGGTCAAAAAACTCATTTTCAGCCACTATGATCTCATTAAATTCTCTTGGCTTATCTTCCCACCCCTCCATGTCCATTAGCAACTCTTCCACTAACTCAGGTTGAATTCCACGAATTGTCTCTTCCAGGTTGATCGAATAACGAATATTCGATGAAATAAAGATATTATCGAAATCCGGATGTGACTCCTTGTGACTGGCCTGTGGCTTACTGAAATCAGAAGTATTATGGGTTACAAAAACATAATAATCAACCGCTTTGCTCTTTTTTAATTCCTCAGCAAAAGATTCGATAATCAGCGCATCGTTAAAACTATTTTTATTAAGATGAAATGGTGCCAAATTCCTAATGGCTCTTTCAGACGCGCGCAATTTAATTCCATCTGTTAACTGGATTTTTCTCGAAGTCTTAATGATTTGTTCGATTAGTGAAATGGAACCGAGTGCCGTATGGCGTAAACCTGGGATCTGGTAATTAACGTCGTTCAGATGATCCATCACCAACCCTTTGGTTTTTTCCGGCCCCAGCATTTCGACCATCTCTTTGGTACGTTTGATAAGCGCGGATAGACTTTTGCTGTGGGCGTTAACAACTCGTTCCTTATTTTTATTAAGCTCATCGATCGCCGTTTCCGGGAAAAGCAACCGGATGACATCCAACTCAATTAATTGCTCGATTAACCTCAGTAGTTTTTGCTGGGCAGGATCAGCAGCAATATCCAGCCAGACACAAGTATCAACTAAAAGATAATGCATAGGTTACGTGGTAAAAGGAATTAAAGAACTAAGGTAACGATAATACCCTGAAACTTTGGCTTCTCGTACCCATCGTTTAAAAGACGGTTTTCGCGTTAAGGATAGTAGTGAAAGGCCCACAGCGGAGCGAGGACTTGTAACGGATAGCCTGACCCGCTTATACCAGCGGGGAACGCCCAAATTATGCCCCCGTATCAACCGCTCCTTCCGAACCACCACCATTCCCCTCCGCCATTTTATTGATCTTCGGCTGCAATATCCATATCCCGATAAAGTGGAACCACACCAGGAAAAATTCGGCTACAAAATCGCTGAAGGTAACTTCGCGCTGCAACTCGACCGTTTTTATGGTTTTGGCTACAAAATAAATGGAGTAAAAAATGCAGAACATGGCAAACAGGTGTACCGGAAAAATTATGGCGAACACCATAAATATAGCCGGGTCGGGCTGCCCGCCGCGCATCATATCGCTATTGAACAGCAGGGCCAATAAACCGCACACCAGTGTGATGTACACCACCGGGATAAAAAAGAATATTTTAAACTGCGTTAGTTTCATTTTTACACCGGCGGGCACCAGTTTTTGCAGCCCCATAACTACTGACCATTGCCAGCCAAAGTGTACAGCCATAAATAAAATGACCATGGCCGGTAAAAATTTAACCACGCCGAATAAAAAAGTTACGTCGTGATTTTGGATAAGGGAAGATACAACGGTTATTACCAGGGCTATCTGCAGCACAAACGGCAGCCCAAATGTTAGCAGGAATATTTGCCAGTGTTTTGCGCGTAAAAATAGGTTCATCGTCGTATAAGGTTAGTGTGGTGAATACTGATACTAAGGTACTTGTTTTTACCGGAAATATTACTGCGGCCTTGCCGAACCAAAGGTATGCCCGGCCCAAGTTTATCACTTCGGACTGTTATTCGTAATGATATTTTCTATCTGGTTCAATTGCTCGGCGCTGAGCTGCTCCAGGTTTTGCTGGCTTAATTTGGTATTGTTGATCTGTATATAATTGTTCTGCTCATTGATCACGGTGCCGGCCGGCTGCGCCTGGGTTGCGCCAACCATTTGAAAATAAAGGCGGGCGGCGCGCATGTCGCCGTTAAGGGCATATTTAAAAACATTGGCCAATACGTTGGGGGCCATAAATTTAAATTGTTCCATTTCGGCGGTAAACTCCGGGTGCCTTTTATAGGCTGAAAAATGTTTGGCAACGGTTTGCCGGCTGAGGCCGGTTTGGCGGGCTATGACATTTTTAGCGGGCATAACCCCATTTTCGCGCATATAACGGGAAACGGCGCTGTTGATGAGCGAGTGATTGTATTCCCAAATATCACTTTTGATACTGGCCGGAACGATGAGGTCTATTTTATCTAAAAAGTTGTCACGTTCCACGCCTGTTAATTGCGCCAGGGTTTGCGTGGTGGTTTTTCCGAGTTGTTCGAGTTCGGCGGGGTTTAAACCTTCAATATCTTTGGCGGTGATCTTTTCGAGCGCCAGCAGGCGGTTAATTTTTGCAGCGGGGGCGGTTAGGTTGGGCATGGTGGGTGGTTAGGTGTTTTTAAGTTGGTTGGTGACAACACCAACGAAGGCGGAAAAAAATTTAGGTTTGTTGGTGATAACACCAACAAAGGCGGAGAATCAAGAGCCAAGACAAAAGGAAAATTTAGGTTTGTTGGTGATAACACCAACAAAGGCGGAGGGTGGCGTACTTGAAAAAGCGGAGTGCCCGCCGTATTTGTAAAGATAAGAAATAATTTTTACAATTACTAATTATTTTAGTAAAAGTTATGGTTTACACAAAAATGGCAATTAGGTAATTAAGTAATTGATTATAAGATATTTAACTGCAAAATAGCTGAAATTGTGTTAACCATGTTAACCCCCGCTGCCCGAAGTTGGCGGCCCCTGCCAAAAGCTACACGCCAAAGCAACCTCTTTTACTTAACAGGCGTAGTTCCTTATACATCGATTAAACATTTTTAAAATAAAACCTATGAAAAATATCCGCTATGCTGCGGTTGCAGCAATTCTCATTAGTCTTTTTGCATTTACCCTGATCATCGCCGGCTGGAAAGTTAGCGCCGGGGCGGCCGTGGTCCAATTCACCAGCGACAAAGTCGACGGCTCGTTCAAGGGCCTCAAAGCTGATATTGTATTTGACAAGGATCACCCCGAACAGGCCAAATTCTCGGCTACTATAGATGCCACCAGTTTGGCCACAGGGTTCTTCTTAAAAACCGATCACGCCAAAGATGCATTGGGTACCGACCAATACCCAACCATTAAATTTGTATCCACGGAAGTAAGCAAAAGTGGCTCGGCTTACCTTGCCAAAGGCAACCTGACCATGAAAGGCATTACCAAGCCCGCCGTTATCCATTTTACTTTTGATGATAAAGGCACGCAGGGAGTTTTTAAGGGCGATCTTAAGGTGATCCCCAAAGAATTTGGTATCGACCACATGGGAACGCCCGATGAGGTGATGGTTAAGCTGACGGTTCCGGTGGTTAAATCCTGATGAACGGAAAATTAACCAACAAAAAAGCCCCCCGATACATCGGGGGGCATATTATAATTCGTGCAATTCGAAAAAATTCGTGTAATCAGTGCTTACCTGTTCTTAAAATACTTAAAATTCTTACCAATAAACTTCGCGCTGCTGCCCAGTTCTTCTTCGATACGCAGCAATTGGTTGTATTTGGCGACCCTGTCGGAACGCGATAGCGAACCGGTTTTGATCTGTCCGCAATTTAAAGCGACTGCCAAATCCGCAATGGTCGAATCCTCAGTTTCCCCCGAACGGTGGCTCATTACCGAAGTATAGCCATTGGTTTGCGCCAGCGTTACCGCGTTAATGGTTTCGGTAAGCGTGCCTATCTGGTTCACCTTTACCAGGATAGAGTTGGCAATATCCTCGTCAATACCCCTTTGCAGGCGTTTAGTGTTGGTTACGAACAGGTCGTCGCCTACCAGTTGAATTTTATCGCCGATCAGGTCGGTCAGTGTTTTCCAGCCATCCCAGTCGTCCTCGCTCATGCCGTCCTCGATAGAAATGATCGGGTATTTTGATGCCAGTTCGGCTAAATATTTAGCCTGCTCTGCGCTGGTGCGGATGGCGCCTTTTTCGCCTTCAAACTTGGTATAATCGTATTTGCCGTTTACATAAAATTCGGATGCGGCGCAGTCTAATGCCAGGCAGATATCAACGCCCGGTTTGTAGCCTGCTTTGCTGATCGCTTTTAATACAGTTTCAGCAGCATCTTCGGTACCGTCAAATTCCGGGGCAAAACCACCTTCGTCACCAACAGCAGTTGATAAGCCGCGATCGTGCAGGATCTTTTTCAGGTTATGGAACACCTCTGATCCCCAGCGTAACGCTTCGGAGAAAGAAGGAGCGCCAACCGGCATGATCATAAACTCCTGGAACGCGATGGGCGCATCAGAGTGCGAACCGCCGTTGATGATGTTCATCATCGGGATAGGCAGCGTATTAGCATTCACTCCGCCCACATAACGGAACAGCGACTGGCGGCTTTCCTGCGCGGCGGCCTTCGCCACAGCTAAAGAAACGCCCAGAATAGCGTTTGCTCCAAGTTTGCCTTTATTTTCGGTGCCGTCGATCTCTATCATCAAGGCATCGATAGCGTTTTGTTCGAATACATCGATGCCATTCAGTTCTTTGGCAAGTATATCATTCACATTGGTTACGGCTTGTAAAACGCCTTTGCCCATGTATACGGATTTATCATTATCACGCAATTCAACTGCCTCGTGTGCGCCTGTTGAAGCACCTGAAGGCACAGCAGCACGACCCAAAGCGCCGTTTTCGGTTAAAACATCTACTTCAATAGTAGGGTTACCACGCGAGTCGAGTATCTGGCGGGCGTGAATATCAATAATTAAGCTCATTTTGTATTGTTTTAGGAATTGAAATTAGTTAGTGTCAAAAGTACACTATAAAATATATATTTTCCAAATATACAAATGATAATAACTTTCAGTAAAAATTACTTAAAGATTAACAGTAATTTAATGATTACACAGATTTATAAGTGTGATTGCATCGATAGTTGAAGTAGTTGTATTGGTTGTAGTAGTTATTGGTTGGCAGCTTCTTTATCCATCCCGATTAATCCAACCATTTCAACCAATACAACTAATATAACCAATACAACAAAACTATTCCCACTTAAACGTCTTCACCGCTACAATGTAGATGCCTACAAACCAGGCGGCCAGTATTAAAAGCTGGTGCGTTACATCGCCCAGGCCGGCGCCTTCAAAAGCCACCTTTCTCATGGCGTTATTCAAATGGGTTAGGGGTAGTACATTACTGATGCCCTGCAGCCATTTTGGAAATGCCGCAGTTGAGAAGAAAGTTCCCGATAGCAAAAACTGGGGCAGCGTAATGATATTTGAAAACGGCGGGACAGTGCTCTCGTTTTTGGCAACGCCGGATATGATAAAGCCAAATCCCATAAATATAATGAGCCCGATGGCTGATAAAGCCAGCATATTAAGTACGGTTACAAAGCCGTGTATCAATGTAAAGTCAAACACAAAATGTCCCACACAAATGATAAATAAAGCGCCCAGCAAAGCAAATACGACACGGGCAATAGCCTCGCCCAAAACTATGCTGTAGCGTTTAACGGGCGTTGCAAAAAAGCGTTTGATAACTAAAGTGAGGCGCAAGCTTAGAAATACGAAAGCCGTTCCGAAAACCCCGCTGCTCAATAGCGAAAAGCCCAGCATACCCGGCAGGATGAAGTCGATGTACTTGTACTCGCGGCCGGTAATAGTGGTTTCGTGAACGTTGGCTATGCTGGGGGCATTTGGATTCATAAAAGAATTTATGCTATAAAGAATATTATTCAGCACTGACTTAAGGATACCGCCTTTTTGCGAGGCTTTGGTATATTGAACATTGATGATAACGACAGGTTTTTGCAGTTTTGAAATAGGCGGACGTTCCGGTAAGTCGGTCGCTTGGGTATTAATATCAATGATTGCATCTATCGAGCCTTTTGACAGATTTTTATTCATCTCGTCGGTGGATTGATCTTTGATGAGGTTGACCATTTTTACCGTTTTTAAAGCCTTGTAAACCATGTTCGTGGTATCGCAGGTTTTTGCCACGCCCACATCAACCGTCACACCGCTTCCGCCGATATTGGCGAAAACCACGATAAATATCAGCGGGAACACCAGGCTGAACACCACCGCCGACGGGCTCCGTAATATCGACCTGAAACTGGCTTTCGCTATCGCCAGGGTTGCGCGGGTATTGCTGTATGGTTTTTTGTTATCAGTCATTGGGCATTGGTCATTAGGTTATTAGTCATTAGGTCATTGCGTCATTAAGTCATTGTTTATTGCAAACTGCCAACAGGCAACGGCAAACTATGATTCCTCCCGCCATTCTTTCCCGGTCAGATTGATAAATACATCCTCCAGGTTGGCCAGTTTTACTTCTTTTTTGCGCTCGAAACCGGTGGCAACCAGCTTATCTATAAAATGATCGGGGGTATCGATGCCTACTATCTGGCCGCCGTCGATAAAGGCAACACGGTCGCAAAGAACTTCGGCTTCGTCCATATAATGGGTGGTGATCACAACGGTTGTGCCGTGGTCGCGTATCTCTTTGATCAGTTCCCAAAGGTTACGCCGCGCCTGTGGATCAAGGCCGGTTGTGGGTTCATCCAGAAAAATAATACGGGGATCATTAATTAAGGTAGTGGCAATAGAAAAACGTTGTTTTTGCCCGCCCGAAAGGTCCTTGTATTTGGCTTTGGCTTTTTCAACCAGGTTCACTTTTCCCAGCATTTCCTTTGGCGTTTTATTGATGCCATACAGTCCCGAAAAAAGTACGATCAGTTCCGACAAGTTCAGGTTGGGATAATATCCCGCTGCCTGCAATTGTACGCCGATGCGTTTTTTGATGCTGTCAGTATCCTTGTCGATATTAAAACCGTCGACCGTAATTTCACCGGATGTTTTATCGCGCAGGGTTTCGATGATCTCGAGGGTAGTGGTTTTACCGGCGCCATTAGGGCCCAGCAAACCGAATATCTCGCCCTCATAAACTTCGAAGCTGATATCGTTGACGGCGGTGAAATCATCGTATTTTTTTACAAGGTTTTTAACCGTAATGATGGGTTGTTTTGCCATGGCGTAAAAGTGCAGCAGATTACTGATATTTCAATGAGATTTTCGGTGAATAGCAGAAATTTTTAGGTGAAAAAGTCGTACGTGATACGTTTGACGTTCTACGTTGTCATTTTAGGCGAGGCCTTTGCCTTAACTTAACATGTTCGCGAACGAACGGGTAAATGCTTCCGCCCGTTCGAGCAGGTAATTGTAAAAAGTAGTTAATGCTTTCATTGTATAAGTAGTTATGCAAAATAACGGAACAGGTATTAACCAAATGGGTTGTTTGTGTTAAGATATTGTTGCTTTATGTTAAGCCCCAATTGCAATTCCCTCCTCGGGGAGGGGCGCGATGGATAGTGTTGTGGCAGGGAGGGGTTATGCAATAGAAAAGTAACCCGCCGGACCCCTACCTTCCCTTCCCCAAGGAAGGATATCGCACGGGCCAATGCTTTTTATTTCACCAAATGCCCCAAACTATGGATAATAGCATGCAGATGCTGTAAGGCAGCATGTGCCAAATGAACGAGGTGGATAAGTAATGGTGTTTTCATGATGCTGTTTGAATTACAGCACAAATATGCCCCCACGTGCAGCAAACCGTGAAACTTTTTTGGCGAACGGCCCTAAATTGTCGGTGAACGGATGGAGTGGGTGGATGAGTCGGTGAAAAAATGAGCCGTCTGCCATTGCACAGGGCGTTACTGCTGAACATAATTCTTTAACGAAAAATATTTAGATTAGGGCAATTAGATAATCTTTAAATGCTTAAGAAACTTTACCTAACCGTAAGCTGCCTGGTCATGATATTCACCTGTTACAGCCAGGTTGAAAAGATAAACGTTCCCAAATACGTGCGCTTGCCGGCCGATTCTGTTCAGGCAAAAAGTTTAATTAGTTCCCTTGAAAGCTTTTTACAGGAAACGACCAAACCCAATAAGGAAAATGCGTTTATATGGAAAGAGCAACTAACCGAAACATCGGCTTTATTAACTGAACTAAAAGGCATGGGAAATGGTAACACACCTGATCAAAAAAGCAGCTATTCGTGCTTCCTTGACAATATTGTCTTAATGGATAGCACCGATTATATCGTTCAGTTTTCCTACATGGGTCAATACCAGGGATCAACCGGGATTAGGGCAAGTTTTAAATTACTGGCAAAAAAAATAGACGATCATTACAGCTTTTACTCCCCTTTTCAACGAAACACCCAAACATGGAAGGTCAAAAAAACCGGGAAAATTGATTTTTATTACCGGACATCGCTGAATACTTCACTAATAAATGAATACGTTAAAAAAGCAAATGAATTTGATAAGAAACTGCACGCGCCCGAGTATATTACGAAAATATATTTTTGCGATAACACGCAGGAAGCACTGGAGTTACTTGGTGTAACGTACAAAGCCGATTATAATGGACTGGCACATGAGAGCTTTGCCGCATTTGAGAACAATCAGAGTCTGCTCATCTTCGGCAGTAATCCCTCTGATCCGGAATTGCTGGATATACATGACTGTTGGCACATGCGTTTGCGGTATGCGGTGCCCAGGGCGAACATTAACAGGTTTGTAGATGAGGGTTGTGCTTATCTTTATGGCGGTAGCTGGGGGTATAGCTGGCCCTACATTTTTAATAAATTCAAATTATATATGGGTTCGGGTACGGATTGGCTAACTGCCTATGCCGAAAATAAAAATTTTGGCGAAAGTGCAGAGAAACATTTATACGCAGCGTATGTAATTAATGCGCTGCTTGCTCAAAAGATTGAAAAGGATAAGGGATTTGCAGGAGTCATAGAGTTTCTTAATTCAGGCAAAAAACAAAAAGACGATGAAAATTATTTCAAGGCACTCAATAAAATTGACGAAATAAACAGATCAAACTTCAATGCTACCATAGAGAAACTAATAGTAGACGAATCAGTAAAATGATAGTGATATTTTTTCGTTCAGTCTATGGTGAGGTTGTCCGAACCACTACTTCATCAACTCAATGAAATCATCAAACAAATACCGGCTGTCATGCGGGCCGGTTGATGATTCCGGGTTGATCAAAGCTTGTATAGCATCCTGCATGTAATCCAAACAACTACATGGTTTTCATAATCGTGTCTATAATACAGGCTTTCTGCCATCCCGTATAAGAGGCGTTCTTAATGGTAAGGACGTATCCTGCAACATTACTATTAAAAATCAGCAGGCAAACTAAATCAATATATTAAATCAAACCCTATGAAATTTATTTTAGCCATTGCCCTTTTATCCCTGTTAAGTTGTAAGAAAGATAACTTAGACTTACGCGTTATAGCCCCCGGAACAAAATGCACCATCAAAACGGGGGTATTTGGTACCGGGGATAAACAACCTGCTCAGCCGGTGGTCGTGGACGGCGTTTTCAGTCAGAATAATGCACTAATATTCTATAAAGTGACAGATACCCAGGGAGTGGATTGGGAGATACCTGATAGTGATCTGATCGTTGCGAAATAAGTTTTAGCCCAATGTCATTAAGTTAAGGAATCCGTAGCGGTAATGAACGCGCTCCGTTGACTCACCCGGTCGTATCCGCTAGCCAGCGGATCGACCACCCTTTCTTTCGCTACGCGATAAAGAGGGTAAAAAATATAAAATCTCTTAACTTAATGACATTGGGTTTTTGCCTTTGGCCGGTGTTGTCACCGAACCACTACTTCATCAACTCAATAAAATCATCAAACAAATACCGGCTGTCATGAGGGCCGGGAGATGACTCAGGGTGGTATTGCACCGAGAACGCTTTTTTACCTTTTACGCGGATACCCTCTATCGATTTATCGTTCAGGTTTACGTGGGTAATTTCCACTTTATCGCTTGCGCGGACAGCTTCAGGCACTACGCCAAAGCCGTGGTTCTGCGAGGTTACTTCGCAATGATCCTTGATGATATTTTTTACCGGGTGGTTCAAACCACGGTGACCGTTGAACATCTTTTTGGTAGGAATGTCATTCGCCAAAGCCAGTAACTGGTGGCCCAGGCAAATACCGAACATTGGTTTATCCGATTTCAAAATATCTTTTACCGTATCAACAGCATAAGGCATCGCGGCCGGGTCGCCGGGACCGTTCGAAATAAAGTAACCGTTTGGCGCAAAATCCTTCTCCATTTCGGCAAAGGTGGTTTTGGCCGGGTAAACTTTGGCGTACACGTCGCGGTCGTGAAAGTTGCGCAGGATGTTTTTCTTCACACCCAAATCAAGCACAGCAACTTTGTATGTGGCATCTTCGTCGCCGAAAGTATAAGTTTCAGTGGTGGAAACCTGCGACGATAACTCCAGCCCATCCATGGATGGTACTTCGTCTAACTTCTTTTTCAGTTCTTCAAGATCAAGTATTTCGGATGATATAATGGCGTTCATCGCGCCTTTATCGCGTATATGGCGAACCAACTGGCGGGTATCGATATCTGAGATGGAAACTAAATTCTGTTCCTGGAAATAATCCTGTATAGATTCCTGCGCCTGTTTGCGGGTATAATAAATGTTATAATTTTTGCAAACCAGCCCGGCTATCTGGATATGGTTCGATTCAACTTCCTCCTTCGCGATACCGTAATTGCCGATGTGTGCATTGGTGGCCACCAGTATCTGCCCGAAATAGGATGGGTCGGTAAATACCTCCTGGTAACCGGTCATGCCGGTGTTAAAGCAGATCTCGCCTACCGTGGTGCCGATCTTTCCTGCTGCTTTTCCATAAAATACTGTACCGTCAGCCAGCAATAATATCGCGGGCAACTTGGTGAAGTTGGTGATCATAATTACAAAAAAATTGAATGGTTAATGTGCCGGTTGTCCTGTTGCTCAGTCCCGTGAAAACGTGTGCGGGAAGTACCGTCGGCAAAGCTGATTTCACGCCGCAAATATAATTATATGACACGAATTACACGAATGTTACACACGAATTTCACAAAAATGAGACACGAATTGCACAAATTATATCGAATTTTGATTGCCGGATTTCAAACGACTCGTTAAATTCATACGAGTTACATGGATTACGGCCACTAAAATTAATTCGTGTAATTCGAATAAATTCGTGTAATTCGTGCCACTCAAAATAAACAGCATGTCTGTAACTAAAGAAATTAAGCGGGTTACTACCCACACTTTACAGGAAATGAAACATCGTGGCGAGAAGATAGCCATGCTCACCGCTTATGATTTTTCAATGGCCACTATTGTTGATGCTTCCGGTATGGACATTATCCTGGTAGGCGATTCAGCATCCAACGTTATGGCCGGTCACGAAACTACGCTGCCTATCACTTTGGACCAGATGATCTATCACGCATCATCCGTGGTAAAAGGGGCCAAACGGGCTTTGGTCATTGTCGATCTTCCCTTTGGTTCGTACCAGGGTAATTCCAAAGAAGCCCTCAATTCGGCCATCCGTATTATGAAGGAATCGGGCGCACATGGTGTAAAAATGGAGGGCGGAGTTGAAATTGCTGAATCAGTAACGCGCATCCTTACAGCAGGTATCCCGGTAATGGGACACCTTGGGCTTACACCGCAATCTATTTACAAGTTTGGTACTTATACCGTACGTGCAAAAGAAGAAGCCGAAGCACAAAAATTGCGCGAGGATGCTATAAAATTGCAGGAACTTGGCTGCTTTGGCATCGTACTTGAAAAAATACCCGCACAATTAGCCAAAGAAGTTAGCGAAAGCCTAAACATACCAACCATCGGCATTGGCGCCGGCAAATATTGCGACGGCCAGGTTTTGGTAATACACGATATGCTGGGCATTAACAAAGGTTTCAAACCCCGTTTCCTGCGCCATTATGCCGACCTGAACAATGTGATGAATTCTGCGTTTAAGAGTTATATCAGCGACGTGAAGTCCAAAAAATTCCCGGATGACACGGAGCAGTACTAATTTAGATCATAGCATATAGTTCATTGTTCATAGCCGATATTGCTATGAACCATCAACTATGAACCATCAACCTAAAATGGCCAGGGTCCAGATAAAATACGTTAATCACGATATCGTCGATAAGGATATCCTTTACGAGGATAATCACCTCATTGCCGTCAACAAAATTGCAGGCGATATTGTGCAAGAGGACGAAACCGGCGATGAGCCACTGGACGAAAAGGTTAAAAAATACATCGCCAAAAAATATAACAAGCTCAACGGCGCATTTTTAGGTGTAGTTCACCGTTTGGACAGGCCGGTAAGCGGTGTTATCCTGTTCGCCAAAACCAGTAAGGCTTTGGATAGAGTAAACAAACTCTTCAAGAGCCGTGAAATGAAAAAAACATACTACGCCGTGGTCCGCAATCGCCCCGAGCCGTCGGAAGGTAACCTGGTACACTGGCTATTAAAAAACCCGCAAAAAAACGTTACCAAAGCCCACGACCACGAAGTGCCGGGAAGCCTCCGCTCCGAACTAAACTACCGTTTAGCCGGTGAACTGGAAGGCTATTATTTAATCGAAGTAAACCCCATCACCGGCCGCCCGCACCAGATACGGGTGCAATTAGCCACTTTAGGCTGCCCTATTGTAGGCGATAATAAATACGGTTACCCCCGTGGTAGCCTCAAAAAAAGTATTTGCCTTCATGCCCGCCGCTTGCGCTTTATCCATCCTATTAAAAAAGAACCTGTTGAAATTGTGGCGCCCCTGCCCAAAGATGGTTTTTGGGATAAGTTTGAGGGGATGGTGGAGTAACCTCTCTTATTATCCAAACATAGGATGACAAATTATATATTTATAAAATGAAATCAACTTTCTCCGAAATAAAATCAGTGATTGACAGGTTTGCGGCTAAAATTAATGTCCCTAAAGAATACCTTCCTACATATGGCTCCTCGATCGGTGATGGTACACCTTGCATAGACGTTGGGGTTGACGGTACAGTGTATTTTGTTGTGACTGAAAGAGCAACCGAATTTGAAAGATGGCTTCCGCAAACAATGGATGATCTCATCTACAGGGTGATTGAAGGAGCTACCTGGTCTATGGCCAGCCAGTATGAATTAAAGCACAGGATTAAGGGCCAGGATAACCGACGAATATCTTTTGCTTACCAGGAAGAATTGATAGGTATCTTAAATAAAGACTGGCGATTTAGAGCGTTCGAAAAACACGTGGAGATACTAAAAAAGCATCCATTTGATGATCATGCAAGCGAAAGGGTAGATTATTTATTGGTATTAAAATCTAACGGAATGGGATACGAGGAAGCCTGGAAATTGGCGTGTGAAAAGTATCCCCTTCCGAATGTGAACTCATAAATTTTTCACCTTCTCCCAAATCTTTTCATCCGCCCAAACCCCTTCTTTCAAACTTTTTTCTCTCGTCCTTAAGGTATTCTCACCAGGATATAGGATCTCTTTTCCCTTCTCCACCCGGCTGCTTTTGGTATAGGCCAGGATATCTTCAATAAGCGCATCCGTTTTTATACCGATCGGTTTAATCGCAATAAAAACCTGCGATACACCCGACTCCGAACCATTTTTGGTAACTGTACCCGTTGACTGCCCCTGGCTGAGCACGGTTGCCAGCAGATCGAGCACTAAGGATAATCCAGAGCCCTTCCAAAAACCAATAGGCAATGGCCTCCATGATTCAATAATAGCGCCCGGATCAGTGGTTAAGTTGCCTTCGATGTCGTACCCTCCCGGCAAGGGCAATTGCTCATTTTTTGATTTATATAGATTGAGTTTACCGAAAGAGTATTGCGATATGGCCATATCCAAAACCACATGCCCATCCTTTCTCGGTACGGCAATAACCAAAGGGTTATTACCCAGCCGGGGGTCGATACCACCCCAGGGCGGCATATTGGCTATGGTATTAGTAAAGTTAATGGCTATCATACCCGCATCGGCGGCTTGCCAGCCGTAAGTTCCGCCGCGCATCCAGTGACTGGTGTTTTTTATCGCCACGCAGCCAATACCATTTTCTTTGGCGAGCCTGATAGCCCTATCCATGCAAAACTTCGCGTTAAGCATACCCGGACCGAGGTTGCCGTTCCATTGTTCCAGGCTACCAAAACCGCTTTCTTTAACCGGTTCGGCATTAGCAACCACCAACCCATCCTTTACATATTGAACAAAAGTAGGGAAGCGGTTTAACCCATGACTATGCACCCCATCGCGACTGTTCTCAGCAAAAATTTGGGCGCATTGTTCCGCCTTGTCTTCGCTAAAAGCAAGCGACAGCAATACCCTTTTGAATTCAGATTTTAGATTATTGAATGCTATTAACATGAGTTGATTAAGTTGATTGGGTTAGATTAAGTTGATTGAGTCTATCCTTTTTTAACCTAATCAACCACTCTCTTATTCAACTTAATCAACCAAATTACAAAGAAGCCATATCGATCACAAACCTATACCGCACATCGCCTTTGATCATGCGCTCATAAGCTTCGTTGATATAATCGATATTGATCACTTCCACATCGGATGTAATGCCATGCTCGGCACAGTAATCCAGCATTTCCTGCGTTTCTTTAATGCCGCCGATCAACGAACCTGCTAAACGCCTGCGCCTCATGATCAGGTTAAAGGCCGATACTTTTGGCGCATCCGGCGGAACGCCAACCAATACCATCGTACCGTCAAGCTTTAGAAGCTGAAGATAATCATTGTACTCGTGCTGGGCAGATATCGTATTGATGATAAAATCGAGCGTGCCTGCGGTTGCAGCCATTTGCTCCGGATCTTTGGTCACCACAAAATGATGCGCGCCAAGTTTTTCGGCATCTGCTTTTTTAGAAGCTGATGTACTCAGCACGGTAACTTCGGCGCCTTTAGATGCAGCGAGTTTAACGGCCATGTGGCCCAAACCGCCTAAACCAACAACGCCAACTTTGTGGCCCTTGCCCATCTTCCATTCCATAATAGGCGAATAGGTAGTGATGCCTGCACACAATAGTGGCGCAACGCCCGAAAGCGGCAATTTATCAGAAACATGCAGGGTATAGTTTTCATCCACAATAACCTGGTTCGAATAACCGCCATAAGTGGGATTACCCTCTTTATCGCGACCATTATAAGTAGCGATCATACCTACATCACAGTATTGCTCTAAACCGGCCAGGCAGCTCGGACAGTGACGACAGGAGTCGACAAAGCAACCCACGCCGGCCAATTCGCCAACCTTAAATTTGGTTACATGGTCGCCGACTTTAACAATTTTGCCTACAATTTCGTGTCCCGGAACCATAGGGAAAATGCCAGCGCCCCATTCATCACGTACCTGGTGAATATCCGAGTGGCACACGCCACAGTATGCAATTTCTATCTGCACATCATGCGGGCCAACTTCGCGGCGCTCAAATTTAAAAGGTTCTAAGGGGATGTTTGGTTTTGGTGCGGCATAGCCTTTTGCTGGTATCATAAGTTTTCTCTGTTTTTCTATAATGAAGAACAAACTTATAGGATACGGTTAAAAGATTTGTAATAAAAAAACCATTTTATGATTTAGGTTATTGAACTAAAAGACGATTTTTAAAGTTATATGAATGTGATGGCGGAATTTATATTTTTGCTGCCATAATTAAATGAGAAAAAAGCTTTTATTATTCTTTTTGTTTTGGGCCGTACTGATCGGCTTTACCACCATATCGTGCAAAAAAACAACTCAGAACTATATTCAGACGTTACTAACCGATGAACAGTGGCAATTAGCTTCGGTATTGGTTTATCATTATGTCGGCAGCAGCCAGTTGTCCACAGATACGCTCAATGCCACTTGTAACCTTATACAAACATTTAAATTCAACACCGATAATACCTGCACTTACACAAATTTTGACTGCATACAGCAAACCGCTACCGGCCATTGGGCATTATCGCAAAATGAACTGATCCTGAGCACTGATCTTAAAACCACGGATACGGTTGCTTCTGATAATTCGATACCTTTTAGAAGTGCACAGATCAGCAACCTTGGCCAATATTCGTTTATCATAAATACCGGCGACCTTGAAACCTATTATTCGCCCACCCAGGTGCGAACAATTTATCAATATGGATTTATTCGCGTAAAAACACAATAAACCTGTTGCTGCAAAACTTCAAAATTTTATCTTTGGGTCGGCGTAAAGGCCGTTTAAACGTTTTGGCTTTGCCCTGCGTATAACTGTATGAACAAAATTGCTGTTGAACAGTTGTTTGCAATATAAAAAGCACGAAAGTAAATGAAGAAAAGGATAGCTATTTTTGCTTCAGGTTCCGGTTCAAATGCCCAAAAAATTATGGAGCATTTTAAGCGCAGCCCCGAAGCCGAGGTAGTTTTGATACTCACCAATAATCCGCAAGCCTATGTTTTACAGCGGGCCGATAACTTCGAGATACCTTCGCACATTTTTACCCGCAGCGAATTTTACGACACGGATGCTGTAATAAAATTATTAAAAAACCTGCAGGTCGACCTGATCGTTTTAGCAGGTTTCCTGTGGCTGGTGCCACCAACGCTGCTTAAAGCTTTCCCAAATAAGGTAATCAACCTGCACCCTGCACTGTTGCCCAAATTCGGCGGCAAAGGTATGTATGGCGATCATGTGCATAACGCTGTGCTTGCTGCCGGCGAAGAAGAATCGGGTATTACCATCCATTTTGTAAACGAAAAGTTTGACGAAGGCGAGATACTGCACCAGAGCCGCTTCAAAATTGAACCCGGTGACAACCTCGAAATGCTCAAATTCAAGGGCCAGCAGTTAGAGCATCAGCACTTTCCGAGGGTGATTGAGAATCTTCTCAAAAAAATGAAATCCTAAGTAGTCCGAAAGTCGGGAAGACCGAAAGTCCGTAAGCCAATTTGCCTTAGCTTGTCATGCTGAGGAACGAAGCATCTATTTGTGATTACTTTGTTGAGAGGTATTTAGAAAACGCCGTTTCCAAATCGATCGGTTCGATATCCTGCTCGCGCGAAAGGTAATCGATCAACTCTGCATCAGTTGCTTTGCGCCCGATGCCGGTAACCATAGAAGCTGTATTCAATTCTTTAAAGTCTTGGCCTGGCATAGTCATTACACTAAGATATTATTTTAATTTCTAAAACAAAATAAGGCTATTGCTCCTCCTTAAAATAAACCTTATAAAAACTCATGTGCTTATCTTCATCAAAGCCTTTTTCTATCAGTTTCTTATCGCCATGAATATAGATGTGGAAGTTTTTATCCAATTTTAACACACTCTTGTAAACACGCGACTGCTTTTTAACCGCAGCTTCCGAAATATCAAAACTATCAGGTATGGGCGTTTCAAATTCGTCTTCAAAACCTTTTTTATAATTCAGGAATGATGCGATGCCTTGCTCATTGCCGATAACCTCGTTGTTAAATTCATCCAGGTCAAAGCTTTCTTTCTCTTTGAAATATTTCATCGAGCGGTTAAGCAGGTCGATCTTATCCGCTTTGGAAACTTCAAACTCGGTGTCAATATTTTTGGTGACAAAGTTTTTGTAAACGCCTAATACATTATTGGTCTGATGGTAATTATCGTTCCTGATCTTGAGTTTTAAAAATTCATCCTTCCAGTAAACCGCTTCCTGGCCACGATTGGTATTGTCGATCACGGCTACCTTATAGCTGTTTCCCTTTTCGGTGTTGAAGATGAAGCAGCCTTTATCCAGTTTATTAATGTTGATGGCTTCCTGCTCGTAACTTAGGCCGAAGCCATCCTTCTCCGGGTAAACTTTTAAATAGGTTTCCTTAGTTTCCGATTTAAACAGGCCAATAGCATCCCAAAGTTCGCCCTCCACCTGTACATCTTTAAAATAGGCCACATAAAACTCGCCCGCCTTAATTTTCGGATGATTGGAAACATCGTATAAATGTTTGGCTAACTGCTTGCTGTTTTCGTGAAGCGTATTCGGGTCGTCGAATATACTTTCAGCAAAATGATAAACCTCGTTCAGGTTCAGATCATCATTAGGATGATATAAATGGTACATTTCATTGACCTTCCCGAAAGCGGAGCTAAAATACTGGTTCAAAATGCCTTTGAGCATCTCGTCGGCCAACGAAATTGGATTATCCGAAAGCGCATAACGCTCGTCCTGTAAAGGGTTACCGACGTGATGGATGGAAAGATGGGTGAGATTAGATTCAAAAAAAGAGATCATTGGGTTTGCTTAGAATATTTAAATTAGTTTCAGTTATCGAATAGGTATTTCCAAATTCGACTATTCTTTACCCATTATTACCCTTTTTTAGTTGTAATGTGGTTTTGGCATTTAATGCTGTAACTACTTTTTTTCCGGTTCTGGCTTCCAATTCCTGTCTTGCTACCTTAGCCACGTTGCCGCCTTGTTGTGCTACTTTTTTACTTTCTTCAAAAGTTTCGGGGCTAAGGGCTTGCGAAATATCTTTTGTTGATGCTTCTGCAAGCATATTCAGGATCAACTCGGTATTGGTCATATTGTCCCTTAGGTTTTCTTTTTTTAAACCTTTCAGCATTTTGTATTCTTTAGTGGTTTTGCCCACCCATGTGCGTGTTAAATCAAAATAATCTAAAAGTTAATAACGGCGGCTCTAATTT
>Ga0206799_1017_pt2 | contig 45748 bp, 39 predicted proteins | sample Alteio_BWOrgCont_67_FD_152900 | JGI IMG/M metagenome (GOLD analysis project Ga0206799, IMG submission 152900) | Enriched cells from forest soil in Barre Woods Harvard Forest LTER site, Petersham, Massachusetts, United States -... | ecosystem: Environmental > Terrestrial > Soil > Temperate forest >...
GCATATTGATGAGGGCGCTACCTTAAACCTTCCAGAGCAAATGAATAATTTAATTTCTTTTTCTTGCTGGGATATTATGGCTAGCGCTACCTTAAATCTTCCACAGCAAATGAACAAGTTAACTTCTTTTTCTTGTAGGCATATTATGGCTAGCGCTACCTTAAACCTTCCAGAGCAAATGAATAATTTAATTTCTTTTTCTTGTGGGTATATTGAGGAGGGCGCTACCCTAAATCTTCCACAGCAAATGAACAAGTTAACTTCTTTTTCTTGTGGGCATATTGATGAGGGCGCTACCTTAAACCTTCCAGAGCAAATGAATAATTTAATTTCTTTTTCTTGCTGGGATATTATGGCTAGCGCTACCTTAAATCTTCCACAGCAAATGAACAAGTTAACTTCTTTTTCTTGTAGGCATATTATGGCTAGCGCTACCTTAAACCTTCCAGAGCAAATGAATAATTTAATTTCTTTTTCTTGTGGGTATATTGAGGAGGGCGCTACCCTAAATCTTCCACAGCAAATGAACAAGTTAACTTCTTTTTCTTGTGGGCATATTGATGAGGGCGCTACCTTAAACCTTCCAGAGCAAATGAATAATTTAATTTCTTTTTCTTTCTGGGGGATTTTTGAGGGCGGTAACTTAAAACTTCCAGAGCAAATGAATAATTTAATTTCTTTTTCTTGTCAGAATATTTATAATAACGCTAACTGCAAACTTCCAGAGCAAATGAATAATTTAACCTCTTTTTCTTATGGGAATATTAGGAGGGACATTCCCTTAAACTTGCCTCATCATCATCAACTGGAAAAGTTAACGTCTTTTTCTTGTGGGGGTATTGAGGAGGGCGCTATCCTAAATCTTCCACAGCAAATGAACAATTTAACTTCTTTTTCTTGCGGGAATATTGATAAGGGCGCTACCTTAAACCTTCCGGAGCAAATGGACAAGTTAACTTCTTTTTCTTGTGGGTATATTGATGAGAGCGCTAACTTAAAATTTCCAGAGCAAATGAATAATTTAACTTCTTTTTCTTGTGGATCTATTCTTAATCGCACTACCTTAAAACTTCCACTGCAAATGGATCAGTTACCATTATTTACTTCTTTTTCTTTGAAGGATAATTCTCGGGACAATAGCTTATTTAAAATATTTACTAATTTGATTACAATTTCTTTGAGGAAAACAATAGATGACGAACTTAAGAAGAAGCTTCAAACCTTGCTATCAGATAAAGCTAAACGTTATATCGAAGGATCCAGAGTACTTTAAACATATGGTCCAGGTTTTAAATAATCCTGACAATGACGGTCTGCTAGATAAGATAGAATTTTTTCGAAGCAAATCTGAAATTACTAAAGCTGTCGTATCTGAAGTGGAAAGCTTAATGGCAACATTGGGATCCAAGTGTCGAAATCCAACTTCTTTTTCTTGTAAGCATATTAATAGGAGAACTATCTTAAACCTTGGGGTAATGGGAGCAGTGGAACGGTAAAAGCACTTAAGGACGCTCGATCATTAACAATAGTAAAACATAAGCTAAAAATAAGCATCCGTTGGATACGATTTTTAGGAATTACCATTTATAGATGGATTTTTGGGCTTATAATAGAGTAGGAAGGCCCGTTTAGGGGCCCTCCCCTCATCAAACCTTACTATTACCCACAAATATTTCAAGATAATTACCATATGATTAAAAATTATTAAGTATGATATAATTTAATCATTGGTCCATCGTGCCTAAAAAATTTTGGGAATTTAGGATAATATCGATGTCAAACTTTTTTTCAATGAAAATGAAGTGTGATTTGAAAAAAGCCTTTTATAAGTCTTTTAGCATTCAAAGCGTGGAGAGCTCTTGAGGATCTCAGATGAAGTTGAAAGTACTCAGTTCGGGATAAGAAAAAGAAATAAAAAACCCGTTGCAATCTTTATTTTAACGAAATTGCAGCGGGCTTGTAAGAATTTGTGGAGGGCTACCCTTATATTAAGACTGATTACATTTCGTCTAAACTCCTCTGCTCTTCAGTAGTTAATCCCATCCTAATAATCTCTCCAGAATTGTTTGCATGTTTCGCCTAAGAGTTATATGACTGGGATTATCAGCTATATCTTGTTTGATTTTTTTCAAAGACTCTTGCAAATGGCTTACACTTATTCCTTCTTTTTTTATATTTTTTATATACTTTTGTATAAACTCTAGCAATGCCAGATTAATTACTTTGATAAAAATGTCCGTATGGTTTGTTTTAGGTTTGGTTCTCCATTCTAGTGGTCCAGGATTTTTAAGATAATCAACAAATCCATCAATTACAGCTTGGAGTCTTGCAGGATCCTTTAATTTATCATTCTGAATCAATTCTTGAATTTTACCTAAAGCCTGAACAGTATGAACATCGTCGGTAATATATTTAAATAGCATCTTTATAACTAAAAGTTGATCATTAAAATCAATGTTATCGAAAGCTCCAACAAGTGCTTTAAAAGCAGCACTTCTAACAGAGGGAGACTTATCAGAATTAGCTATTTTAATCACATTAGGTACCTGAGATTTATCCATAACAGCATTAGCGACACCGATTGATGGAAAAAAACTTTCTATAGCAGCCTTTCGAGCATTCTCATCGCGTGATTGTAAATCTTGTATCTTTAAATCGAATCTTTGATTGACACATTGAGGAAGAACTTCCCTTATGCTCAATGTGTAGTTTCTAAAGTTACAGCTTTCTGTAAAAGCCAAATTGCTAAGCGCCATACTGAGTCTAAGTGTATCAACATTAACATTTTTTCCATCTATTTTTTCCGCTTTTTTCATATCATATAAATAATGATATAAAACAGAAATTGTCCTTCCTACAATCTGACATCTATTTTCATTTAAATCTAAATTGTTTTTTGCAATATCTTCTAAAATATTAATAAATTTATCGATGATAATCTTTATTTGACCATTTTCATTAAGATGTTCATAATCCATCAAATAATTTATTAATGCTAAGGCATCGCGAGCATTCTGATTATCAACGTCGTTTACCATCACAAGGATTGCCTCGAGAACATTTAATGGAACTTTTTTAGCACCCCCAATCAGATAAGCATCATTAAAAGCACTTAAGGCCTCACACCTTTCTTTGGGATCTGTGGACTTCATTTTTTCTATACAAGAAGCAATAGGATCTGCAGTTAGCTTTTTATAAAGTGCAATACTCGCGCCAATGCCAAACGCAATTGCTAAGGGAGGATAGCTCATATAGGCTGCAGCTACTGCAGCTACTCCTCCGCTAAAAGTAATAACCGTCCATTTATCGAAGCACCCGGATTTTTCAAGCTTTGAAAATCCTATATTGTTTCTGTCTGTTGTTGGTGATATTTCCATTATTTTTATTTATTGACTGTTAGATTCAATTTTTGATTTTAACGATAAAAAAGATATTAGAACATTATAATATCCATGTCAAGAGTTTGTTTAATACTATAAATATAAATCCAAAACAACGCTAGCGAAACTTTAGCAAAGGCTTTGCAAATATTATATCTTTACAGTGTCATTTTAAATCTTGTAAAATTCAATTTGCATCTGGATAGAAAGATTTCTGAATTTCTACATTCCAATCTTGTTCGTAGGAGCTAATTCCAAAAGGAAGGTCGTTCAATGATTTAAAAAATCTGTGCATATCAATATTTTTTGTATCAGTTTTAACTGCTTTCTTTTTTATTACAAAATATTCATGTAAAGTATGAATCATAGCCCATACAACTTCTTTCTCCTTTTCATCTAAATCTAAATTAATTTCGTCTAAATCTAAATTACTGTTTGCAACACCTTCAAAAATAATAGTAAACTTTTCAATGATAGCCTTTGCTTCATCTGCTCCGCTGAACTTTTCGGCGTGTTCTCTTATTGCTTGTAGCACCACTAAAGCATTAACCCTATCAACATCGTTAACCATCATAAGAAATGCATTGAGGACGTTTAATGGAATTTCATCAGCATTTTGATAAACTTTCATAAGAGCTTTAAAACCGCTGCGCCTCTCTATAGAATCTGTGGACACTGTTTTTTCTATAGCTGAAGCAATAGGATCTGCAGTTAGCTTTTTATGAAGTGCAACAGTTCCGTCAATTTCGCCTTCCCTCGCTAAGAGAAAACCTACCGTAGGAAGTCCACTGCCAACCGTAACAGTCCGTTTATCGAAACACCCTAATTCTGTGGCATTTGGCAATCCTACATTTTTGCTTTCTTTTCTTGGCGATATCTCCATTGTTTTAATTTAATGATTGTTAAATTTAATTTTTAAAAAGTTAAGATATGCATCGCCCCTTGTCAATTTTTTTAAGTTCATTATTTAAAATCCAATACATTAGATTGATGACAATCTTCGTTCTTGGATCTTGGATATAATACCAAATCTGTTGTCCGAACTCTATTGATTGAAAGAAGAGGCTAAGTATATTTTTTTAATCTAGACCTGCGGTTCTTCGGAGGCTTCTTTTGTGCATTCTTCAATAAGAGCAAATTTCTCCATCAAGCGGTTAAAGCTTTCCTTTTCTGGTTCGTCTCGTACTTTTAACTCTTGAATAAAATCTTCAAGATTTGCCTCCTTTGATTGAGCCTCTTTACTTTCTGAAACCAAGTCAGTAAGTTCTTTTTTGAACCCTTCCCCGGGTTGAAAATGAAACTTATCGTTTTGCTTCAATTCATTTATTTTACTATCTATTTTTTCTTGATGGGCTACTCTCTCCTTCATCGCTTCACCAACTGCGTCGTCCTGTGCAAATTCCATATTTTGTCCTATAAAACTCCACAATTTTGCCGTTTCTTTAATATAAGATTCAAGCGACTCTGATAGTTCTTTTTTCTTCTCATCACATCTGCTATTCAAATCAGCAGCTGCAAGGTGAGATATACTGATACCACTTATCGATAGTATTAGAGTTAAAATATATATGTGTATTTTCTTCATAATGTTTTGAGTGTTAATGAAATCTCACTGACTCAATCTCGATTAAATTGAGAAATAGAGTCAGAATGATTCCAATATTTCGCTAACTTTAAAGACCTATTGAGCTTCCTTACCGGTAAATTTTATCAATATAGAGCCCTCACCCATTACTGGAGGCTTATTTAATCTTGGGCCACCCCCTGATGTAGTTGGGACAGTTATTATGTCTTTTGGATAAACTTCTACTTCCATTTTTATATTATAGCTTTTTGGTATACCCATCTCGTTCGTTTTTTGAACTACTAATGGAATATCTTTAACCATATTTTTACCTGTAAATTGATATTCCTGTTCAAAATTTTTGTATTCTTTAGTAGGATCGGTTATTTTAACTCTAAATTTAGATCCTGAAGAGCCAAAACCATAATATCTCTCATTCTCTTCACCAAATATTTTTCTTGATTGGTAGTTGGCCCCTTCTAAATTAAATTCATGTTCTTTCCCTCGTGAATCAAATACTGTTACTACTATTGCTTTATTTGTTTTATTATCTACTATCATCTCAAAAAAATCCTTTGCACTGAGTGATCCAGTTAACACAAACAACATAGTTAAACTACTTAAAATAAATATACTCTTTTTTGTTTTCATAATTTTATTATCTAATCGTTAAATCTAATTATTAATTTTTATATTTATATCATAAATCAGTTATATATATGTGTCAAATTACGTGATCAAATATTTTCACATATAAATTTCAAGAACTTGAACAAACCTGTACATCGAGACGATGCGCTTGATTCTAGCAGTTATCCAATTCCAAAAGAACAGAATAATGGTGAGAGAATAATAGGGCAAAAAAATGATCATGACGATAAGGAAAATACAGCCTTAAAAAGAATAACTTCTAAATCTACTGGAAAGCTTTGAAAATAACCCATCTCGTTTTTATAAGACCCAACTTATTTAGTGATTATATTAGCAAATTCACAGCCTATTATCACTATTCCAGCTATAACGGATAAAACTATCAAAGACTTTATTCCTAATTCCGGATAATGATAGTTTCTGACTTTTGTTTTACTCAGTAAATATACTGGCAATAAAATAGCTATAATTACCAATATCATTCCAGCAAATCCTAGTACTGCTATGAAGGCATTGGGTACTAATACTGCTATAATATAGGCTGGGAAAATAGTTATAAATGAAGACAAAATCTTACGAATGACGATATTTGGTATCCTCACTGAAAGCATGGCATTGAGAGAGTCACATAAACCCACTCCAACTCCTATTACCGAGGTCACAATTGCTAAAGACGAAATCCACCATACCAATGATTGTATTGCCTGCCATTTCGCAATCTTGCTCAGTTCTTCAATCAAGTCGCCAACACTCACCTTTCCAAGGATCATTTGTTCATAAAAAAGAGGGCTCTCGTGATGGACTACAATAAGGACACTGAAAGTCCACACAATATAGATTACTCCTGGAACGAAACTGCCCCATAGAAAAGCTCTCTTAAGAACCTTGGCATTTCTATTACAATAATTGGTTAAAGTATGAAAAATGACTTGAAAACCAAATGCAGTAAAAACAACTGGAAGGATGACGTACCATACCGAAATATCTGAATAAGTCGTTGCAACTAAAGGTAAATCATTGAGTGTGATCATAGAAGCCAATCCTATTACCAAAACTGCCGCAACTCCAAGCAATCCTAAAAACAAAAGCCGATTCACATAGTCCAACCACCGTATCGGTAATAGTAATAACAATGCTGCAATACCCGCATACCAAGATTCTATATTTTCCAGCCTTATATGGGATAGTCCTTTATTTTCATTTAATAAATTTTGCAAAACCGAAGAACCTCCATAAATAAATACAGCAAGCAAGGCATAAGAAAGTAACTTGATGCTTATCGTACCTATTAATTCTGCAATACGTCCTGAGAAAAGCCTACCTAAGGCCCCTAAACTCAGTCCATGCTTAGCCTGCAAATTAAGTTCCAGGCTTATTAAAGACGTATAGTACATAACCGCCCATATAATCAACATTACAATCAGGCTAGGTATTAGCCCCAATTTAACTAAAACCATAGGAAGCGCTATCATCCCACTGCCTATGCAAGTACCTGCAACCATCATAATTGAACCAACCTGCTTTTGCATATAATAGCTTGTCTTTGTTTTATTTAAATTTTAGTTTTAATTGATGACCTTTAATTTATTCAAAAACTAATTGATTCATGAGTAATAGCAATATTATTAATGTAATCCGATTGCAACAAAGGCCAAAAGAACTAAAAATGCATCACACTTTTAGCGAATTATAACCCCCCCTAAAAAATAAAGAGTTACGAGAAAACTCTATCAATTGAACTGGACACGATGATACCCAATGCTACACTTAAATATATAGTTTGACTAAAATGCACTCCGTGACTACGGTTGACTTTCCATTAACTTTCAAAAAATAAAAAAGTGAACAATCTTCACCCTACTAAAGCAGATAGCGATGTCTATTTTAAACAATCTGATCAACCAAATGGTGTTAATCAGCAGCCTCATTTTAATAGAGTAGCCACTACGCAAGGTTCTTTCCATTCATCGGTACAAAGTACAACACAATTTCTTCAACCATCACGAATTCAGAGCAAAAGTTCAATTTTACATAGCTTGTTTCCAATGGAAGAAATCTGGTGCTATATTTTATATTATAGTAGTTTACAGAGTATTTTAGCGTTTCGATTAGTTGCAAGAATATTTGAATCTCTTGCTTCTAAAATAATGATACCCCATGAATATCGACCTCTATCTGAAAAAGCAGTTCTTGTTGTTCGTGTTGAGAACGATCAATCTAAAGGTGCACAGCAATTATTGAAAAAACAACAGCAATGGGATGAAGCACAACTAAATTTTGCTGTAAGGGCGAAATTAAAAACCAATTTTCGTACAAACATCTCTGTCAGCGAAATAATCAACTTTGTCAAAGACATATCCAATTTATCAGGGGATTTCCTTCATCAAATTAAAATAATTCTGGAAATTAAAGACTATCCTGAGATGAAGTTACTACGAGAATTACTTCAAAGTCAACATTATCTGCAATTTTTTAAACAAATAGAAGAATTAAAGTTTTGTCATATCTATCAGGCTTGCAGTGACAATATTAGTAATGCATTATTCGCAAGTATTCGAGAAAATTTGCATTGTTTTCCTAAGCTCACCAAACTTTGTTATCCGGATACTGTTCATGCTATTAATTCTCCAGATTTGCTTAATAAGCTCACCAGTCTTTCTATTTCATCGCCAAATATTCTTATGTCCTCAAGGGAGCTTATTAATCTTAAAAGTCTCTATATTAGAGGCATTTGTTTTAACACTAAGGACCCAATTGACTTAGGTCAACTAGATAATCTCACAAATCTCGGGATAGGTCGAATAAGTTCAAAAGTTTCTTCGCCCGATCATTCTTATGCACCTACTGTACTTAATTTAAAGGCACCTAACCTTACATACTTTCAAATTCAAGAAAACTGGAGTAATGTTAAATTACCTAATGAACTCCCAAAGCTTGAAACATTCGAAATTGGAGGTATACTGGGAGTAATTCATTTACCAAATTTACCTAATCTAAAAACCCTTCGAATGAATATTGAAGAAGATTGTAGCGTTCAGCTACCCAATAAACTGCCGAATCTTGTGAAATTGGAGATGAGGATGCTGGAAAATGCCACTCTTAAATTACCAAACTCACTAAATAATCTTAGGGAACTGAGACTTGGGTTTATCCATAGTACTGCAAATTTTAAATTTCCAGTCGAATTGCCTAATCTTAGGAGTCTTACTTTTCTCAGCTTTGATAATATCATTTCGCGCAGGCTACCAAAGTCACTGCCGCGAGTTAAGAAACTTATTATTGACGAATTTTCAAGAGAAAAAGATAATCCATTCCATTTATCAACTTCACTTAACAGACTTGATAAAGTCCATTTATCAACTTCATTTAACAGACTTGAATATTTGAAGATGCCAACTTCTCGTCTCGAAGAATTTAATTTAACAGGGTCAATGAATAAGCTCACAACGCTCGCTTTCGAAGATATAGATACTTTCAATTTAACTGGATCAATGAATAATCTCGCAATGCTTACTTTTAAAAAGATAGGTACTTTCAACTTAGCTGGATCAATGAATAATCTCTCAATGCTCACTTTTGCAGATATTGGTACTTTCAACTTAACTGGATCAATGAATAATCTTGCAATGCTCACTTTTGAAAATATAGGTACTTTCAATTTAACTGGATCACTACCCAATCTCTTAATGCTTACTATTAACAATATTCGAGGCTATTATCGCAAAAATAAAACATCTAATTTAACAGGATCACTGCCTAATCTCTTAAAGCTTGATATTGGCAATATTTCAGACAATTTTCCGAAAAATACTACTTTGAATTTATCTGGATCAATGAATAATCTCACAAATCTCACTTTTGAAAATCTGGGTAATAACGTCATTATTCAATTGCCTAAAGTACTTAATAAACTCTCAAGCTTAAGTATCAACAACTTACGTGACCCTGCTTATTTGAAGTTACCTGATGCACTTCCAAATCTTACAGAACTTACAATTAAGCAAGAAGTTATTAAGTCTACTTCAACTAATGGCCATAAAGAATTTCATCCACAAAAGAACGCCGACTCGGACATTAAGGCTTTGACCGATATCATCAACAAATTGATTAACCTACCTCCTCTAGAAGAATCAAAACAACAGATTGAGTCAGAAAAATGCTGCTGTCAGTAAACATAGCATTTTAAATTTCCCGTACTTGATTGTACTTGATTCGATAGCTAGAACTTATAGTAAATCCGCTTTAACTAGGAATTAAAAAGAAAGAACATATGAGTTCAAAGATCTTGTAAGTTTCCGACAATCTGCTTTTGACCCAACGTTTCATATTTGAACAAAATTGTTCATTTGGATTTAGGTCTGGTGAATATAGTGGCAAAAATAGTAAATTACAACCTACGGATTCAACCAGTTCTTTGATTGTAGGAGACTTATGAAATGATGCATTATCCAATATCACTGTTTGTCCTGGCTTAAGCTCTTTGATCAAAAATGTCTCAATCCAATCATTGAATAATTTCATATTACAAGCGCCATAAAACACAAAAGATGCTATACTTTTATTTTCTACCAATCCTCCTACCACATTATACCATTTTAATTTGGGAAATGGTATTAGTCCTGAGATAGTATTTTCCACTTTTCTTGGATTCAATTAATTTGCCTCTTGCGCCCCAGTCCCTCTGATTTGTTTCACTGCCATGTTTTGCACTTACTTTACTCTTGCTGCCCAGTTTAAGTTTAGCGCTCAACGCTCCTTCTTCTTTGTAACAATTTCACCATTGATATACTGCACTTTTACTGACACAAAACGATCTCGAGACTCCTCGTTGAGAATTGCCTGATTTGATGTTGTTTATCAATCTTATTCTTCAATCTGTGCTGTAAGCTTTTGTATTCATTAGTTTCTTGCTTCGCACAAAAACGTCCCTTTTTCAAGAAGTTTTACTATATATTCAATCTCCAGAAATATGTGGGACATAAAAGCACCTTATTGGATATATTTCTTTCATTGTAAGAACCATATCCAACTATGAACTAAACAGCAGGACAAGACTTTTGAAAACCACGATTGCGATTGGTTTTCGTATTCTTGCGACGTGCGGCAGGATGACTATCTCTACCTCCAAAAAAACCACTTCGACTGGATCTATTTCTGCCACCTCTACCTCCGCCATTGGAGCCTCTTCCTTCGCGGTCTGATCTAGGATCTTGCTTTTGTTCCGGATTAAGCAGACGATTGATAGCATACATTTTATTTGCATCTTGTGGAGAAATTAGGCTCAATGCTGAACCTTCTGCTCCTGCACGTGCAGTACGTCCAATTCGGTGAATATAATCTTCTGGACATTGCGGCATATCATAATTGATCACGTGTTTAATATGTGGAATATCCAAACCTCTCGCTACAACATCAGTTGCAATTAAAATGCGACACTTCTCTTTACGAAAATCATTGATCACCCTATCTCGTTGATTCTGTCTTAAATCGCCATGAATGGCCTTTGAATAATGCTCATCCTTATTAAGCTTAAATGCTAATTGATCTGCACCTCTTTTCGTTTTAACAAAAACAAGAATGGAGCCTTCACGAATCCCCAATTCATTCACTAAGGTACTATATTTATCGACTTCTTTTATTCGACGAAAATCTTGCTTAATATTATCCGCAGTTAATGCCTCGGGAGCTACTGCAATACGCTCTGGATTATTAAGATACTTTTGCGCGAGTCTCACAATACCCTTTGGCAAGGTAGCTGAAAACATTAAGGTTTGCCTCTCTTGTGGAATATGTTCCAAAATCGCATCTATTTGAATCCCAAAACCCATATCAAGCATCCGGTCCGTTTCATCAAGAACGAGGAAATTTGTGTTTCTTAACTTCAGCGTCCCCCTTTCAAGGTGATCATTAATACGTCCCGGTGTACCAACCACCAATCGGGGACGATTTTTTAGTGCTAATAATTGTGTCCGCATCGACGCTCCTCCTATTAGGAGTGCTGTACGAATAGAGCCTTCCTTGCCCAATAACTTTTTCATTACCTCGCTCACTTGCATTGCAAGCTCACGTGTAGGTGTTAAGATAATTGCAGCACTACTGGGATTACTCAGCAGATGCACAAGTGCTGGAAGCCCAAAAGCTACAGTCTTCCCCGTACCGGTTTGTGCGGAGCCAAGTATATCTTTTCCTTCTAGTGCTAAAGGTATTGCTTGCGCTTGAATCGGCGTCGGAACGCTGTATTTCATCTGCACAAGTGCTTCTTCCAAAACTATTGGAAGTTTAATTGATTGAAAATTTTCCATAAAATTTGTATTTTTTGTATTTTAAAGTTTTGTTTTTTTTGCTTTTTCTCTCTAACTGAGATTTATAAGGTAATTTTATTTTATTGAGTATAGTTACGTTACCAGACTATACACTTTTTACCCTAAAGCAATCTTTAAAATAAAAACACCCAAATAATTAATAGAATAAAGCCCCTAAGTAACTTCATTACCTAAGGACTTTTAAAATTTGGCAATCAGTAAATGATTAATTACCACCACGATGGCCACCACCATGACCACTACTTCTTCCTCCTCCACCACGGGGACCCCCTGAATGCGGTCTACGTTCCCTACTATCTCTATTAAAAGGTCTTCCGCCTCCTCCGCCTTGGCCACCGCCACCACTTCTTCTTGCTCCTCCAAAATCTTTCTTCTCTTTATCGTCATAAGCTTCTCTCACAACGAGAGCGCGACCTAAGAATTCTTGATTATTGAAAAGCTCAATTGCTTGAGCAGCGCCTGCATCCGTAACCATAGTTACAAAAGCAAAACCGCGCGATCTGCCTGTGAATTTATCTGTGATTAATGCAGCCTCTTCAACCTCACCTGCTTGTTTAAAAAGATCCATTAAATCTTCATTTGAACAATCGAACGATAGGTTACCAATGTATAACTTGTTTTTACTTGCCATATTTTCTTTTCTTTAATTTTAATCAATTATTTTGGATTCTTTGGAGCTATCTATTGATTAAAATTCAAAACCTATGAACCAAACAACCTTTCACCTATAAACCAAAAATAATTCTAGGAACGAATGTAGATTAAAAATTTCACCATAGCAAGCTTTTTTTTTGAATTTATTATCTGAGTTTTTCTTCACGAGAAGAAATGTTTAATTAAAATTCTTCTCGCCCCATAGAGTTACCTGCCAACGGAAAGGCCACTTCCACCGAATTTCGTACATTTTTCCTATAGGATCTAAGATCTTTTCTAATTCCTTTTTCTTAAAACCCTTCCGTACTGATAAAAGCCCATCCTCCTGCGTCAATCTCGAAAAACGAAACACCTTCCCCAAAACCTTCATCCCCCAATAGGCTAAAAAATGTCTATGGATATCATTCATAATAATTGCCATACAATTACCCGTCCCTAAACCTTTTACTAAATTTGTAACCTCTTCATCACTAAAATGATGACACACATTATTTAAAACAATGATGTCATAGCCGCATTTCTCATTACGCTCGGATCTCATAATATCTTCCTTGTAATATTTAATCTCAGGATATTCTTTTGACCTCTTCTTCCCATACTCAACAACATAAGCGTTTCCATCTACTCCAATCAACTCACAATCACATTTTTTCCTTTTAGCCCAATCCATAATTCCTCGTAAACCATCTCCACTCCCACATCCCATATCCACAATTCGAATTTTCTTTTTTCCCCAGGCTCTCTTATATTTCTTCCAAATCCTTTCTATTTCTCCAATCAACTTCCTATTATATCCTAGCCACCGATTCAAAAATTCCATGTCTTTAAGGTTCTCTTCTAATAAAGGACCTCCATATTCTAAATCATCGATTATCTCCTTGTGAAAAATTCGTTTTTTAAGCATCTCCTTATTTCTCTACATGTATCTTCAAAAGCATCGCCTCCAACGTCAATCCCGGGCCAAATGCACAACTAAAAATATTTTTTTGATTATCGGCACTCCCAACACTTTCCCAAATCCTCTTCAGAACAAATGCAATCGTTGCAGACGACATATTCCCATATTCACTCAAAACTTCATAAGAAAAACGATTTTCTTCTCTCTTGATACTTAGAGCCTCTTCACACACCTCAAGGATCTTCTTCGCTCCGGGGTGTATTGCAAAATATTCTATATCCTTTATTTCAAATAACTTCCGTTCTAATAACTTCTTCACAAACCCATCAATCCCCTTCTCAATTAAGGAGGGTACATAGGAAGATAGTCTTATATCAAAACCTTCATTGCCAATTTCCCAAGTCATTTCACATTCGCTCTCCGGTAAAAGTGCACAACAAAAATCATCAAAACTAAAACGTTTTCCGCTTCCTTTTCCTCGTCCAATTAAAACTGCTCCTGCACCGTCAGAAAAAATGGTACTCGAAACAAGATTATCCAAAGAAAAATTATTCTGAAAATGTATCGTGCACATTTCTACACTCACAACCAATACTGTAGCATGTTCATCTCCCCTACAAATAGCATGAGCCATCTTCATGCCATTAAATAACCCATAACATCCCATAAAATTAATCGTTGTTCGGTGCGTACCTTCTGGTAGTTTTAAACTTTTTACTAACTCTATATCCAGCCCCGGTGCGGACATTCCAGTACAACTCACTGTAATTAAATGTGTAATACTTTTCTTTGCAAAATCTCTGAACGGTGCAAAACAATCCCTCACTGCTTCCAATGCAAGATTCAATGCATTTTCTTTATATACTTTCATCCTCTTTTCAGTACTTGGAAACCCATCTGTACTTTTATTGGGGAAAAATGTTAAATTCTCATTTCCTTTACCAAAATCCTCCAAAACACTATATCTGTATTCGATCCCCGCCTCACGGTACACTGCCTTTAAAATCCTTTGTTGAACTCTATTCAATCCAAAACGAGTAGTGATTAAATCAAATATCTGGGACTGAGCTTGTCGGTACTTTGGTACAGCATTGCCAATCCCTATTATTGCTGGCCTAACTTCATCGGGATCATCTTTTTGATACATAAACTAAATTATGAAAAAAACTACAAAAACGTCAATCCACGACTTCTTATACCAAATCTCATTCTAAAATGAACAAAGGTCGCTTGAATTTATGCCAGGTAATGACATTCTGATCGAGCAAGGGCACAAGGCGTACCCGAGGTACGTCGAGCACTTGCGAGTGAAGAAGGCTCATTAGATGGCATAAAGGCAAGTCGGCATTTGTTCATTTTAGAATGAGATTTGGTATTAGGTCTCACGTATTCAAACAAGACATTCTTTTTCCGGAACTGGATTAATTACTTTGACTGACTGTATGGATGCGTCCAAAGCCTTCATAAACCACTCGCGCGCCTTTGCTTCACCGTGAGTCACAACAATTGCCCTAGGGCTCGCCTTAATGGCAAAATTCAACAGCTCGTCCCTCTCTGCGTGACCTGTAAGATCAAATTTCTCCACTGTCGCACGGACTTTACATACGTAATTCAAGGCTTTAAATATAAACTCTCCCTCCTGCACTGTATTTTGTAAAATTCCTCCAGGTGTATCCGGATCACAATAACCTACAAAGCAAATCGAATTATGGTGATGATTAATTAATGCCGAAGCTACTAAATAAGAGGGCGTACGCTCAACTAACATCCCGCTACTTAAAAGATATATCCCTTTTTCTTGAAGATCTTCTCCAGGATAAATTTCTTTTTTTAAAGCCCTAATTTTTAATTGCCTTACCATGCGCTTTCTAAAATGAATCATGCCCGTTTTCTTAGCGATGTCTTCAAAATAATCGACTAGATCCATACCCAGTCCTGAACAAAATATCGCACATTCTCTCAATTTACCTGCCAACTTTGCTGCATGGAGAACTCCCATGATCTCTTGCATCCGCCCAAGTGCAAAAACAGGAATCAGACAAGAACCATTCCTATCTATCGTATGATTAATCATTTCAATGAGACGATTAATTTCCGTAGTTCTAGTATTTTCACTATTTCTAGGCGTATTCCCTCTTGTTGTTTCCATTATAAGCGTATCAAAAGGACCTTCAGGAAACTGCGCTCCTGGAAGCGTACATTGTTCTTCAAAAAGCACGTCGCCAGTAAGAAAAATTTTCCTATGCTTATATTCCAATAAACATCCTGCCGCTCCTGGAATATGTCCAGAAGAGTAAAAAGTGATTTCAATCTTATCCCCCATTTTTTCAAAACTCCTAACTTCTCCATATGGCATAGCAATCAATGCCCGTTCCACCTCATTAATATCCATCCGAGTGTATAATGGATATTCTGCAATATTTCCGTCTTCCTTTTGCCTTAACATAACTTGGTAGGAATTACGCAACATCCTAGGTGCCAAAGTCATTGATGGAATACTTGTTAAGATCTTAGCCTGCTTCTGCTTTCGGAAGACAAGTGGTAGCGACCCCAGATGATCCAAATGACAGTGCGTCAATATAATATAATCGAGAGTATGCGCTTTAATAAGAGAAAAATTGGGTACAGCATCCTTGCCCTCTTTCTTTGGATGAAGTCCAGAATCCACTAAGATACGAAAAGGACCGATCTCAAGGAGCATACTACTTGCTCCAATATCCTGAGCCTTACTGAGATCTATGACTTTCATTTCTATTGCTTGACTTTTTAAATCCAGGAATATTCATCTCAAATTCTGGTACCTGAACATGTATTACCTGATTCAATTCGTCAATACCATAAAACGTCCCCTTTGCTTTGACATTTTCTCCAACTAAATGATAACTATTATAAGAAAATGTATCGCCAGGAGCCAAAACCGGAGTCTGACCCACAATTTTTTCTCCTTCTACTATGTTTATATCAGTTAATGATTGCAAAATCCATTTTCTTCCCAATAAAGTAACTGTCCTATTCGATGCATTCAAAACTGTTAAAAAATAAATAAAAGCATGGGGCGTTTCTGGAGGCAAATCTTCCTCATTGTATTCATAGACTAATTTATCAAGAAAAACTGTTAGACCCTCTATAGATTCAAATTTAAAACTTTTCATCTCTTTAAATATACTATCCTCCAATTTAGAGATCTTATATTAATTATGCAATAAAATATTAATCTAAAAATATAAATAACGAATGGAAAAACATTCTCTAAGAAATTTAACTAATCAAAAATTAGGTAAAAATATAACATGGCTTAGTGTTATTATAAATATCTTCTTAAGCATATTTAAATGTGCCTTAGGTATTTTTTCACATTCACAAGCATTAATTGGCGATGGACTTCATAGTTTATCCGACTTAATTACTGATATAACTGCCTTAATCAGTTTTAAAATATCCTATAAGCCCGAAGATGAAAACCATCATTATGGGCATTATAAATTTTCCAGCCTAGGGGCACTCTTCATTGCTGCGATCTTGCTAATATTTTGCATCATCCTGGTCATAACGTCCATTAAATCACTTTTTACAGGAGGTGGCGAATTGCCAGAGTGGCCGGCATTAGCTGCAGCCTTGATCTCTATTATTCTCAAAGAATGGCTTTATTGGAAAACCAAACACATTGCTCATAAATTGAAATCACGTGTTTTAATGGCAAACGCTTGGCATCATAGAGCTGATTCCTTTTCCTCAGTATTTGTATTACTAGCCATTGCTTTTGCTATGATAGGCGGCGAACATTGGTTATTTCTTGATAAAGTCGTTGGATTATTTTTAGGAGCTTATTTAGGTTTTCAAAGCATTAAAATATTATATCAAGCCTCAGAAGACCTTTTGGACAAAGCTCCCGAAAAAGAAATGATCAATGATATTCGCGAACACATTTTACCTACCCCAGGTGCCATCGGATACCATCAATTTCGCGCAAGGCGCATTGGCGATTTATTTGAAGTCGATCTTCACCTTCAAGTAGATCCGAATATCTCCGTTGAAGAAGGGCATATCATTGCATCAAAAGTCAAAGAAAATATTCTCAAACAACATTCAGAAGTCTTAGACGTCTTAGTACATATAGAACCAGCCAACCCCCTACATTTGAAGGAAAAAGGTATATTTGGCTTAGATCTGCGAAAATTTTGAAAATTAAGTCTAATCGAATAAATAATACCATTTCCCAAATTCAAGTGACCTTTAGCCATTTTAATTTGGGAAATGGTATAAGCTCCAAAAAGCCCTTAAAAAACAATATCTGGGAAACTACCAAAAGTTTAAGATTTTTGAAAAAAAATATTGACTTCTCTAATATAATGACCTAGTTCTTTAGATCTTATGATAAACGTATATTTTCATATAATTTGTTTCAACCCCGATTGGCGAGCCCGACCGTCACACCGACATTAAAATAGCGGGTGTATGATTAATTTTTGCATAGCAAGTTAATCATTGAATATCTAGAGCGCATCGTAACGTCTTATGACTGTAATCTTTTTTGTCAATGACGATTTTATACGGATGATTTAGAACGATGCAATCCATTTAAACGAAAACCCGCTTAATAACGACTTAAGCGGGTTTTTTGTATTAATTTAGCATGACGCTAAAAAAACAATAACAACAAAAAGTAATAAATATGACTAATAATGTCAAAAAACAAGAAAATTGTTATCGTTATCAAAAAAATAGCGATAACAACTGCAGCAATAGTTGTAGTGGTGGTAGTACCAGCGGCAGCAGTAGCAGCAGTAGTAGTGCTAGCATTGGTAACAATGTTAGCAATAGCAGTCCAAAGAGGCAGATAGAAAAGAGTGAAAATACGGAAAGGAGGAATGATAATACTCCATTATTAAATACTCCGATGATACTTAGTTCTATCATAATGGATCCTCTTCAGGATCAGATATCGTGTGATTCTTTGAACTGTTTCCGTCAACTGCGATTGGTTTGTAAGGAATTCTCAAATCTTTCTTTAAGATTTTATGCGAATTTTTTAAAAACCAAAATCGCGGTTTCTTTTGCATTGGATGAAATTGATCCAAAAAGAAAGCCATCTGAAAAAGAGAAATTCAAGTTTGTCCAAGACAATAAGTTGAATATAGCCTTAGAAATCAAACGGAAAGATCAAAAAGAGAAATTTCCAAAATGTGAAAAAGAGCTAAATAAGAGAGGAATAAAGGTCGTAAAGCTGGAAATCGATAGATCCCTGCAGAAACCTTCAACCTTGGATTTCTTAACCGGAGCATTCAAAAACTTGAATTGAATAAAACATAAAGATTACTAACTAAAAATAGCGAGAAAATGTCAGCTCACGGACATTTTCTCTTTTTTTTCAACATTGATCGTCAAAAAGTCTGAAAAAATTCAGCATTAATTGCCGCAATATCGAGTTGATCACGGGTTATACGACGTATGTAATACTAAGTAAAGGAAATCGAAACAAATTAACACTCAAATAGGTTTACTGGCCTCAATTCTGTATACTTCTATATATAAAATTTTCCAAATAGGAGGCAACTTGAGGACAAGTACCTTTCACTTCTTTGTTCTAGCCTTTAGACATGCGTGAAATAAGATAAATTTTGGATTGACTAATTTTTGTATTCTTCTATAATGATTAAATGGATCAAAGAGGAAAATTAACAAAACACCCTATGGGTAGTTTAAGAGAGATTTGGCATGTTGCCGCTCCGCTTATGCTAATGACTTTCTCTACTTATGCCATGCTCTTTGCGGATCGTATGATACTCGCACGCTATTCCGTCGAAGCAATGAATGCATCAGCTGTAGCGAGTGCTACTTATGCTATTTTCATGTTTTCTTCATTTTCTTTGGCTCTTATTGCTGAAGTCTTTGTTGGACAGTATAATGGCGCAGGTCTTTTCAAAAAAATGGGGGAACCCGTCTGGCAAATGATTTGGTTTGCTCTCCTTAGTTTTTTAATCTTTTGGCCTTTAGCCTTTTTCCTAGGAGATATTTTATTTACTGCACCAACGACTTCATTAGGCATCCCTTACTTCAAATGGCTCATGCTTTTTGGGCCCATGGTTCCTATGATTGGTGCATTAGAAGCTTTCAACATCGGGCGTGGTAAAACGATTGCAATTACCATCATTGCCGTTATTGCGAATCTTACCAACATCCTTCTTGATTATCTCTTAGTCTTTGGTATTGAAGGTGTTATTCCTTCGATGGGACTTTCTGGAGCTGCAATTGCAACGGGTATCGCCCAAACGCTTCAAGTAGCTATTTTATTCGTACTCTTTTTAAGGCCGAAACACCGTAAACTATTTGGAACTGCCAATTTCAGATTTAATAAGAAAGCCTTTTTGCAATGCATTAAAGTTGGCAGTCCTATGGCCATTTCGCACGCTATTGCAATCACTGCCTGGGCTTTTTTCAACGATCTAATCGCCCAAACTGGTCTAGCCTATATGACAACCATAGTCATTTGCCAAAATTATTTCTTTTTCTTTTGTTTTCTTACGGAGGGTCTTGGAAAAGCAGTCACCACGCTTGCCGCTAATTTTATTGGTGCAAAAAAAAGTGATTTTATCCCTAAAATGCTAAAATCTGCTGTTCATTTGCATGTCATTTTTGTCGTTATTCTTGCTGTTCCTCTTGCTATTTATTCTAAACCATTCATTGACCTATTTTTAGATGGCAGTACCATACCTACTGAAACACTTCCTCAAGTTCTCGATATGCTGGGAGGAGCTCTTTTCTGGATGTGGCTTACTTTTATTTGTAATGGCTTTTTTTGGATTTATTCAAGCCAGCTCTCTGCTGCGGGGGATACAAAATTCGTTATGTTTGCCAATATGCTCTCAGCTTGGCTCTTTCTTCTACTGCCTACATATCTTTTTATTATTCATTTTAAATGCTCCCCTTGCCTCTCTTGGAAGTTAATTGCTTTTGATATTTTCGTCGCTTCTACTTTATTTTATCTTCGTTATCGAAGCGGTAAATGGAGGAGCTTTCAAATTATTCAGGACTAATATTTTGATTGACATAAAAAGAATTGTATCTTTTTACTCTTGAAGGATGTTAATTTTAGATTAGCATTCTCACTATGAGTGGACATCCTTTATATTGCAAATCACGTTTTGTATCAAAACGTAATAAAACACGCATTGTCAATATTGGCAGTCTTGGTGTAGGCGGAAATAATCCACTACGTATTCAATCAATGACTAACACTCCAACGCAGGATGTTGATGCGACTGTTAAGCAATCTATTGCTTTGGCAGAAGCGGGTTGTGAAATAGTCCGTGTCACGGCCCAGAATGTTGATGCTGCTAAGGCACTTAAAGATATTCGAAAAAAGTTTTCTGCTGCAGGTTTTATTGACATCCCTTTAGTTGCAGATATTCATTTTCTTCCCAAGGCAGCTATGGAAGCCGTTGAACATGTAGAAAAAGTCAGAATTAATCCCGGTAACTACGCTGATAAAAAGAAATTTGCTATTCTTGAATATACCGATTCTCAATATCAAGAGGAATTAGAACGCCTCCATGAAGCTTTTTCTCCATTAGTACTGCGGGCAAAAGAATTAGGCAGGTCACTCCGTATTGGAACGAATCACGGATCATTATCGGATCGTATTATGAATCGATTTGGCGATACTCCTCTTGGAATGGTAGAAGCTGCCCTTGAATTTGTACGTATAGCGCAATCCCATAATTTCTATGATATCATCCTTTCTCTTAAAGCGAGTAATCCTAAAGTCATGATTCAAGCCTATCGTCTTTGCGTTCAAAAAATGAATGAGGAAAATATGGCTTATCCTCTTCATTTAGGAGTTACCGAAGCAGGAGACGGGGAGGATGGCCGCATTAAAAGTTCCATAGGCATTGGTTCTCTTTTAGCAGATGGCCTAGGAGATACTATACGCGTATCATTGACCGAAGATCCAGTTTATGAAATCCCTGTAGCAAAAAAGCTTGCCCAATTAGCACACGAACTCTGGGAAACAGAATATTGTGAAAATCCTCTTATAAATAAAAACACCATCATAATTAATGATACAATCAATCCCTATGAATATAGAAAACGTGAATCGATAACCTTGAATTTTAATGACAAAGTCATTGCTTCTTCGTCCATGCATCCTGCCGTTTTTATTAAAGTTCATCAATCGCTTGACCAGTATCAGGCGATTGCTAAAGAAGTCATTCAATTAAATAATACTTATTCCGATGCGAAAATTGAAGGTCTTATTTTTGAAACAAACACTGTTGAAGATTTACATTATTTACAGCTACTTCAAAAGATTTTCATCTCCACTTCACCCGTTTTTATCTTAGATCTTGATCCTGGATTATCTCTTTCAATACTCCAAAATTTTGTTCAGTTTCAATTTGCACATCCCGCACGTTGGATTCTTTGTAAAAAATGTGATGAGTTTAGTGATGGAGAAAATGTTGAAGGTTATTTAAATTTTACGAAAGAGCACGGTCTTTTTCTGGCACTTGATATCACTCCTACTGAGCTTTTAGAGCAACGTCAAATTTTAGAAAAATTAAACCCCTCAAATCTTATTATAACCTCCACCAAGCCCACAGCAACTCTTTCTCCTATAGCCACTTATAGAGCAATAGCAGAAATCATAAAATCGTTTGCGATTCATCCCCCTTCTTTATGGATCAGAAATACTCCTTTTAATACGGTAGATAGTAAAGAAACTTTTGATTCTAAAATCCTTACAGCCTCAATTTTTACAGGGAGTCTACTGTGTGATGGATTAGGAGATATTGTGAGCGTAGAAAATGTTTCTCATCTTCAAAGGTCGACTGCATTGGCTTACGGCATTTTGCAAGGAGCGCGGTGTCGTTTTTCAAAAACTGAATTTGTTGCATGTCCTTCTTGTGGCAGAACGCTTTTTGACTTAGAGAGCACTACGGCAGCAATTCGAGAAAAAACAGGACATTTAAAAGGAGTCACAATTGCTATTATGGGATGCATAGTCAATGGTCCCGGAGAAATGGCAGATGCAGATTTTGGATACGTGGGCGGTGCTCCTAAAAAAATTAATCTTTATGTAGGCAAGGAATGTGTTCAATATGGAATTCCTCAAGAAGAAGCTGTAGAAAAACTAATAGAATTAATCAAAAAAAACAACAAGTGGGTTGAACCAAAGTCTGTAGCGTTGTTTACATAAAAATATTAAGAATATGGATTCAATACTTCCTTTCCAAAGACCGGATTATCGGCAAAATGATGAACTACGTCACATTACAATCGAGCCCAATTTTGCTCAGAATGCCCATGGTTCAGTGCTTATTAGTTTTGATAAAACAAAAGTCATTTGTTCTGCTATTCTAGAAAAAAAGGTGCCTCGGTGGATGCAAGTTCAAGGCGTTGAAGGAGGCTGGATCACTGCTGAATATTCGATGCTTCCATACAGTACTCAGGAACGTAAGGTTCGGGACATCTCTCAAGGCAAGCTGGAGGGACGGACTGTTGAGATTCAACGCTTGATTGGCCGCGCTCTTCGTGCAATTACTGATTTGAAAAAGCTTCCTGGATATACTCTATGGATAGATTGTGATGTATTGCAAGCGGATGGAGGAACAAGAACTGCTGCAGTCAATGGGGCCTATATTGCCGCTGAATTAGCCGTTCGTAGATTAATAAAGGAAGGGCAGTTGAAAGAATCTCCGTTCATAGATTCTGTAGCGGCTGTCAGCGTGGGTATTTTCCAAAAAACACCTATCCTTGATTTGAATTACATTGAAGATAAGGACGCAGATGTTGATTTTAATGTCGTAATGACAGGCTCTGGAAAATTTGTTGAACTTCAAGCCATGGGAGAAGAATCGTCCTTTTCTGATGAAGATTTATCTAAACTTTTAGAGTTAGCCAAAAAAGGAATTAAGGAAATTACAAAAATTCAAAAGGAGGTTATTAAAAGTCCTTAAATATCTCAGTTCAATAGAGATTTAGATTGAAGTTTCTAATTTTTTAATTTTAGATAGAAACTGAATTTTGTGAAACATTTAGAAAATTATGAAAAAAACTAGTACTGCTATTGTTATTCTTATTGCTGCCGCTTTCTCTCTAAAATCTTTTGCTGATGATGCTGATGCCTTCAGTGCTCCCGGAAATAGTTTATCATTATCAATGAGAAAAGTAACTCCAGTATCAGTAAAGATGCTCACAGTAGATGCGGGGGAATTATATTCGAAATATAATAAAGCCATAGAAGCGAGGGAAAAATTTAATCAAGCTGCTGAAAATGCTCAAAAAGAAGTCAATGACATGATTCAAGAAGGTTTAAAGATTGGAGATGAATATAATGATCTCCTAGCTAAGGTTAATAATCCAGCTCTTACAGAAACGGCAAAAAAGAAATTTTTAGATGAAGCCAACGATAAAATGAAGCTGATTCAGGATAAGGAACGTCAAATTTCCCAATATCAACAACAAGCTGCCGACACTTTGTCTCAACGTAATCAAACCGTGATGAATTTACATTTAAATGATATGAAAGAAGTTTGTGCAAAAATTGCTAAAGAAAGTGGAGCAAACTTAGTACTTAATACGACGAGTGTTATGTATGCCGATGAAAAAACCGATATCACCCAAGAAGCAGTTGTTCTTTTAAATGCTCGTAAATAAAATTATTGCCTTTTTTCCAAAGAAGCCCTGTTATGAATAGCGGGGCTTCTTTTTTATGAACTATGTTTTTAGAATATGAATATCAATTTTGATTTGAAAGACCTACAGGAACTCATTCCTGAGGCAACTCTCCAGGGTAATTTATCCGTTAAACTTAAAGGAATTGCATCGCTTTCCGATGCGGATGCAGGAGATGTCGCTTTCCTATCCAATGCCAGGTACACTTCCCAAGTACCGCAGTGCAATGCTTCTTTAATATTACTCCCTAGGGATTATCCAGGCGAACCGAAGGACGGACAAATATATATGTTCGTTGATAAGCCGTCTTGGGCTTTAGCAAAAATTTGTCGCTACATCGAGGAACAATTGTGGCCCAAACCTGCTCCAGGAATTCATTCGACCGCTTTCGTGCATCCAACAGCAAAAGTTGATCCTACTGCATCTATTGGACCTTTTGCATGCATAGGTTCTAATACAACTATCGGAGCCGGAGTTGTTATCAATTCTCATACACATATTGGGAATGAAGTTTCTATTGGGGAATTTTCTTGTCTCATGCCACACGTCACTGTGCATGATTATTGCACTATTGGTAAACGTGTTCGTCTACATGCCATGGTTGTTATTGGTTCCGATGGGTTTGGCTTTTCGACGCTTAAAGATGGTAAACACTATAGGGAACCGCAGATTGGAGCAGTTATCCTTGAAGATGATGTCGATATTGGAGCAAGCACGACAGTCGATAGGGCACGCTTCAGTATTACACGAATTGGTGAAGGGACAAAGATTGATAATCTTGTTCAAATCGGACATAACGTTCAAATCGGCAAACATTGCTTAATTGTGGCACAAGTGGGTATTTCAGGGAGTTGCATCATAGAAGATAATGTCATTATTGGAGGACACTCAGGGATTGCCGGCCATTTGGTTATTGGCAAAGGCGCTATGATAGGCGCTATGAGTGGGGTTAATAAAGATCTTGAAGCTGGAAGCTATGTCCGCGGTCTTCCTGTTTTACCTTATATGTTAGCTCAGCGTATCGATGTATTAAAGAAACGTTTACCTGAATTATTTAAACGTGTAGATATTTTAGAAAAGGAAATAAAGTCCGAAGCGGAAATTAAATTATAAATTACTATGCAAATTTCGTTTTCTCAACAAGAACTAGAGTCTATCATAGAACCCTTAAGTACTGAGGGAAAAATTTCAATAGCTGTTACTTCTGTAGCTGCTTTGGACAAAGCTCAAAAGGGCGATCTAGCTTTTTTAAGTAATTTGAAATACAAGGCTCAAGTCCCTACATCTAAAGCTTCCATCATCTTGATTGCTGCGGATTATGAAGGTCATCCTAACGCTAATCAGGCCTATTTTAGAGTGAATAATCCTTCACATGCATTGGCAAAACTCTGTCTTGCTATAGAGAAGAGACTTTGGCCAAAACCACTTGCGGGAATTCATCCCTCAGCTATTATAGATTCATCAGCTGAAGTAAATCCCGAAGCTTCGATTGGGCCCTTGTGCACTATCAGTGCAGGAGCTAAAATCAAGAAAGATGTAGTTTTAGGAGCTGGAGTTCATATAGGAATTGACGTCATTATTGATGAAGGATCTATTCTAATGCCTCAGTCTAGAGTTCTCGATTACTGTAGGATTGGCAAGCGGGTAAAATTACACTCCGGGGTTGTTATAGGATCAGATGGTTTTGGCTATTATTTTAATGGGGCCGCACATTTGAAGATTCCACAAGTAGGCAATGTCATTATTGAAGATGACGTTGAAATCGGTTCCAATACAACTATTGATAGAGCACGTTTTAGCCAAACCCGTATTGGTTTAGGCACGAAGATTGATAATTTGGTACAAATCGGCCACAATGTAGAAATTGGGAAACATTGCATTATAGTGGCACAATCAGGAATTGCAGGAAGTACGATTCTTGAAGATTATGTGGTTATAGGGGGGCAAGTAGGAATAGCGGATCATGTAAGAATTGGTCAAGGAACAAAGGTTGGATCGCAAAGTGGTATCAATAGTGATCTTAAAGCAGGGAGTAATGTGCGAGGGGCACCTGCTTATTCTTACATGTTTGCGCAAAGACTTGAGGTTTTCAGAAAACGTTTGCCTGAATTATTTGAGCGTGTTAGTACTTTAGAAGAAACGATTCGTTTGCTTCAGAATGAAGATTGTAAGAGTAATTATTGACGTAACGCAGTTATTAATTTTTGATATTTATGATGAATGGTAATTTAAAAATCTTGTCAGGTGGATCGAATAAACCCCTTGCAAAGGAAATCGCTGATTTTGTTGGCGTGCCACTCGTGAGCGCAATTGTTACTACTTTTCCGGATGGTGAGACCTTTACTCAAATTCAGGAAAATGTCCGAGGCGCTGATGTTTTTATTGTCCAATCTACATGTTATCCGGCAAACCATAACATTATGGAGTTATTGATAATGATCGATGCAGTAAAACGTGCATCTGCAGGAAGAATAACAGCGGTAATTCCTTTTTTTGGTTACGCTCGGCAAGATCGTAAAGATAAACCTCGTGTGCCTATTACTGCTAAGCTGGTAGCCAATATATTGGCGGCAGCGGGTGCAAATCGCATATTAACAATGGATTTACATTCCCCACAAATAACAGGCTTTTTCGACATTCCTGTAGATCATATCTATGCTGCAAGTGTTTTTTGTGATTATTTACAATATTTACGTAGAGAAAAGCTTACAGTGGTCTCTCCCGATATTGGAGGATTGAAGCTAGCAGCCGCTTATGCCGATATGCTCAATTGTCCTTTGGGCATTGTTGCAAAACGACGTACCGATGCAGAAAATGTGGAGACTTTAGCAGTCATTGGGGATATGAAAGGCCATGATATTCTTTTAGTTGACGATATGACTGAAACCGGCGGAACCCTCAATGGTGCCGCAAAAGTTTTAAAAGAAAATGGGGCCAAATCTGTTATAGCCGCTGTAACCCATGGAGTTCTGAACGAAAGAGGTTATGAACGTTTGCAAGAAGGATACGTTGATAAGCTTATTACGACAAACACTACTCCTGTTGATACCCGAGGGATAGCAATGATAGAAGTTCTAAGCGTTGCAAAGCTTTTTGGAGAGGCAATTATGCGCATCCATCATAATGAAAGCGTATCCAGTTTATTTAAAATAAAAGGATTCTGATAAAAAATTTGACAGCAGAATCTGGAAAATCTAGTTTCTCGTATTGAAAAGAAATTAATCAACCTCAATTCGGGGATAAGAAAATGATGAAAAATAAATTCATTTTGAGTATTCTCCAAAATTTGGGCTCGAAGAAGTTTATTTTTCGCTTTTCTCTTATCCCGAACTGAGGTTGATAATGATTTCTTAATCTAATATTTAGAAAAAATCCATTCAAATGAAAACCCTATTCATAATATTAATAATTGGTTTATTGTCAGTTGTAAACTGTTTTGCTATGCAAATTGCCATTGAAAATCCTTATAAAGATATCACAATTCATATAAAAACAATAGATAAAGAGAGGAAAGTTTGTAAAAAAGGCAAAAAAAAATGTAAACATGCTGCTTCAACCGATAGATATAAACAATACGAAAAATCCTTAACCAAAGTTTCTCCTAGCCCTACTTCGATTGACCTTGTATTATTTTTAAAAGACAATGAACTAGCACTTCCAAAAAAAAGTTACGATGCCAGAACACAAATTCTTTCCTGCCCAATTGATGGTGTGTCTTTAGAAGTGGATTCTGCTAGCTATATAGAAGTATATTCTGGTTATAAACCTACCGATAAAGCATGTGGCAAATATTTTGCAGAGGATTTTATACTGAATGGAAAGCAAGGTCATGTTGCCTATACAATTGAAGTTGAATCAAAAAATAAAAGCATCAAATCTCTTAGGGTAAAAGTCGTGAAGGCCACCTTAGAAGATATTGAATTCGCTAAATAAGAATTAATTTATATTCCTTTAAACAGCTTTGTGCATTATGATTTTTCATGGGGAATTTTATTAGATTTTGATAATAGAATTTGACAATAGAGTTTTGGAAATCTAATTTCTTGAATTGAAAAGAAATTAATAACGATTTCTTAATTCAATCTTTAGAAACAAAAAATCTTATTCAAATGAAAAATCTATTCATAATATTAACCATTGGTCTGTTGTGTGTTACAAAGTGTTTTGCTGTTGAAGTAACTATCGACAATCCTTATAAGGATATAGCGATTCATGTGCTGACAAACCATCAAAATAAGGATGAAAAAGTTTGTAAAAAAAACAAAAAAAAATGCAAGTCATTTTTACTTTCTACTACCGGTGTAGAAACTGTCTATAAATTAGAAGGTGATCATAGAGCTAAGAATCTCGATATAGCTAAGTCAGTTGACTTTTCAATATTTTTGAAAGGAAATAAACAAACACTTCCAGAGAAAAGCTATAATGTAATTGGACATATCAAGCCATCTGGAAATGAATTTAAAGAGGATTTTATTCTTGATGGAAAAAAAGGTCGTATCGTTTACAAGGCTGAAGCCAAATTTAGAGATAATGTTATTAAATCTCTTAAAATAAAAGTGGTAAAAGCTACCTTAGAGGGTGAAGAATTTGATAAATAAGAATTAAATTACATTATTTTTTAGTCACTTTAATGCCTTATGATTTTCATAAGGCATTTTATTAAGAAGCTCAAGTAGCTTATTCACTCGCAAACGCACACAGTGTATCTATTCAATTTAACGCATAACTCCCAGTATTTCTTACGTAACAAGTTTTGCAATTTGCTTTAAAATTGATTTTTGAATAAAATTCACGTGACGTATTTAAGAGATTTGCAGGCAGGTATAAAATCATTTCAAGTTTTTGTTAACCAATAAATTAACGCAATCTATTACCAACTCGTTTCTTGCTGCATATTTTTATAAACTGACAAAGGGTGAGAAAAAAAATAATTTTTTTTAAAAAAAAGCTTGCATTCTTATAAAAATTTTGAATACATGAAAAGAACCTGAAAAAGGTTGAAACAACATTATTAACTCAAACATTCATAATCCTCCTCGGATTTCTTTTTCCTTGGCGGCATGATCAAAATCCGGAATGCTTCTGTTTACTTCTGAAGTTTTCCCATCCGTAACCGAACCTTATCTCTTAACTCATACCCTATATCCTAAAATCTATAATTTTTCAACTGTCACAATTAATCAAATATTCAAAAAAAAATAATAAAACAAATACGACTCATAATCAAAAAAATCAAAAAAAAAGAAAATCAATCCCAACCCAATAAAAAAAATTACAAAAAAAATAAAAACTTATGACTAATGCAAATCCAATAAATACTCTCGAGTATGCAAAAGAACTCGCATTCCTTCACGCTATAAAAAACAATACCTGTGAAAAGATTGAACTCACTAATCCAGGAATTAACCTCGCTGAGTATAACCTTATGCGCCTGTCCGAATGTATTTCCCAACACTTTCCTACCGATGGCTCTCTAGTAGATCTTGATAAACTTAAAACCATTTCAACGATCCTAGGTGCACACGCCACTGCCTTTGCCAAAATCAAATCTCCAGAAATTAAAAACCGTGAACTCACCATCAAAGAAAAAAAACTTGAATCAAAATTACAAAATGATGACGATAATGATGAAAATTGGCCTGATGACACGATCGATCCTCCTTATAACCCTCCTTCCTATCCTCCTTACGAACCAGTTGTTCCTTTCTACGATGATGCTAACTCCAATACTACTCCTGCCTATGATGAAACTCCTCATCCAAATACTTCAAATAGGACTCACGAAGATCCCCCCACTTCAGAGTCTACTCTCCAAAATACTACTCACCCAAACATTGCTTCTCCTAATAATCCGTCTCTAAATTCTCCAACTGAAAATACTCAACTCGCAGATACCGTTTCAAATAAGCTTTCAGCAGCCCCTCCAATAGATCCCTTCGATCTATATTTTACGCCCGACTTTCGCCCTACTCCTGCTGCGAAGCGTGCTGTTCGAGAGGCCTTCGCAAAAAATCCTTCCCTTATACCTAAAAAAAATGCCAAGGGTTTCACTCCTGAAGCCCTTAATCTTATTACCAAAACACTTCGCCTTTGCTAATCAACATCAAGCAATAGACTTTCGAAACCAAGTATTTTGCTCAGGTACCTGTCTAATTGGATAAACTACTTTCAGACAAAATAGGATTCTGCGAATTGTCAGAAAACTCTAAATTCTTCTCTTCTTGTTCGGTTTTTAAGTTATTCCTAAGTTTGATCAACTCGTTTCTAATTTCTGCATCAGAAATTTCACCAAACAAAATATTTTCAAGTTTATGAGTTTTTGGAAGCCTAAATTTATAATCAGAATTGTTAAGTTCAATATCTTTAAATTGCAAAATAGTTAAATTGGGTAATCCATTAGATGGAAAGGATAATTGACCATTCTGTGTAGAATTTTGAGGATAATATTCATTGGCTTGAGTTCTGCCTTTAGTGGGTTTATTTTTTGGAGTTTGGATTTTTCTCTGTTTTAGATTTCCACATTTAAAGGAAACTAACTTATCCATTGGACCATTAAGAAAGACTGAACCTTCAATATCTCCACATTCAAAAAAAGTCAAACTCGGTAGTTCCGCAGAAAATCTTAATTCACCAGTCTTGTATGAATCAACGTTTCTTACTTTGATTAAAGTGATATTTCCACATTTAAATGAATTCAAATTCTTAAGCCTCTTGTCCAAAGTGAGCCAGCCTTCAACGTTACCACATTCAAAAGTAGCTAAATTCGGCAAATCTTGGAGCTCTACAGAAGCTCCAATCCTAATATGTTCGCATTTAAAAATAGTGAGTGCTTTAAACCCTTTGATTTGAAGTTTTTGAAAAATATCATTACAGATAAATGATCTAAGATGCTCCAAATTTTTTAGGTTCAGTATGGAACCGGATTCAATATCATGACATTTAAAATAAGTTAATTTTAATGGGTTTAATTGTAAACAAGCCTTTTCACTAATATTTCCACAGCTAAAAGAATCTAAGTTTAATTGAGTGGGCATAAAAGTTACACCTGCTCCTATCGTTCCACATCCGAAGTGGGCAAGATTTTTACATTTTTGAATTAGTCCGATTAATTTATTCACTTGATCTAAGTTTTTCGTTCCAACAGCCACTCTTAGCTGAAAACTACGAATATTATCCAAAATTCTGGCATTTATGTTTTTAATAAACGAATAACAGGGATCAAATCCTTTTTGATCCGAGTGATTTAAAGCTAATACAAGAGCTAGTTTTAAATTATATTTTTTTACAAATTCCCAAATCTTACTTTCCAGATTTAAAGTTTCATCCCAAAGATCAATTTCAAATAATCTACAGTTTCTTAAATAAAGAGAATTAGCAGGAGCGTTAAAAAATTCGATTGTTTTATCAATCCGTTCATTGAGACTTCTTGAATCAATAACTTCTTCTGATCCAATACCCGAATAACAGATTTGTAGAGAAAATTTTAATCTGCCAGGATTGTTCTCAAAGTCTTGCTTATGTGAATTGAGTGCATTACCACCAAGAAATACATCTCTATCATTGAGTTTTGTCCATGTACGAAGCCAATTTACGTTTTCTATTTCTGCAATAAGTGCTTTATTGGTAGAGAGCAAATGAAGGATATCTACAACGCTCAACCCCTGATTAATCAAAACTTGTAAAAGTAGTTTAAACCCTATTGCTCTAGAACCTGATTCTGTTACTCTTAAAAAGATTTCACAAAAAGAACAATTGAGATTTTCTTGTGTTTTAATTGCTTTACCCTGAGGATTCGGAGCACTAGCTATTTTTTTTGAAATCGGATTGCTTGATTCATCTTTAAGTTTAGTGTTAGATTTTGATATTGCTAGAGATTTTTGCGGTTTACAATTATCGGAAGTGTTTGTTTGCATAGAAAATTATTTATTGATTGGTTTATTTTTTAGTGTTACATAAATTATTATTGATGATACTCAACGGTTTTTGATAATAGTAGGGTTCTTTGTAGTATTCATACGTATGAGTATTGACAGAAAAATATCCTGATTCAAGTTCTTTTTGGGCTCGTTGATCTTTAATATAAAGATCGTCGATCAGATAACTTTAACTCAATAGATGATATTTCCCCAAATGGATTAATTATTGTATGAGTTGTCAATTCAAATTAATTAAAAATTATTTTTTTGTATCATTCACTTCTGTATTAGTGAAAAATATGAGAGAAGTCTAATGGAATAGAGTTTAGCCACAAAATTTTGAAAAGTAAATCAGAATATTATCGTTTATATCGAAGTGAAATTTTACAAAATATAGCATATTTATGCTTTACAAATGTATTTATTTTTTATTTAATCCTTACTTTATGATTATATGAGAAAAACAAATAAATCTGTTTCAAAACGTATTAAAGTCTCTGCGAGTGGCAAAATGCTTTATCGCAAGCCAGGATACAATCACTTTAGACGCGCTAAAAGCACTAAACAAAAGCGAGAATCTCGTACCAAGGATTTTGCTCTTTCTACAGGATTTAGATTGCGTTATGTGGAAACTCTGGTAGGCTAATCATTTAGAAAAAATCATAAAGTTATTTGGGTGAAGTATTCAAGGCGACCCGATAGCTTTAAATTAAAATAAAAAGGAGTTAAACATGCCTAGAGCAACGAATGCGCAAGCAACAAAAAAAAGAAGAAAAAGAGTAATCAAGCTAGCCAAAGGATACTTTGGTAATAAGTCTCGGTTATTTCGTTATGCAAAAGACGCCGTATGGCGCGCCGGTAAGTTCGCTTACAGAGATAGGAAGAAAAAGAAAACTGAATTCCGTCAACTTTGGATTATCCGTATTAACGCTGCATGTCGTCCTTATGGGATAAGCTATAGTCGTTTTATTGCGGGTTTAAATCTTGCTCAGATTAATTTAAATCGCAAATCACTCAGCGAGTTGGCTATTCATGATCCAGTAGCATTTAAAGGCATTGTCGAAAAAGCCCAAGCTGCTCTTCAATCTAAAGTAGCGGCTTAACTGAAAAGTAATACATCACTTGAGTGGAAGAAGATTTAAAGACAATTGTTCTTCAGGCTGAGAAAGGAATCTCTGATTTACATTCTCTGCCTGAATTTGAATCTTTTAAGGCAAAATTTCTTGGTTCTAATGGGGCTCTCACTCAAGCTGCGAAAAGTATCGGCAAGCTTTCTGCAGAGGAACGGCCTCGAGTAGGTAAACTTGTTAATGAAGTTAAAATTCAAATTGAGTCTATTTTTGCTAAAGCGCTCACTCGAATAGAAGAAGCGGAACTGGCAAAGAAAATCGGTTCGGAAGTAGACCCTACCCTGCCTTCTCCCGATGGACAAAAAGGCGTGATTCATCCACTCACGCAAATACGCAGAGAATTGGATGATATTTTTAGAAAAATTGGCTTTACCGTCGCCGAAGGACCGGAAATAGAGTCCGAGTGGTATTGCTTTGATGCCTTAAATACACCCGATTACCATCCTGCACGCGATGAACAAGATACCTTATACTTCCCAAAAGGATCAGATTTTGCAAATATTAGCCGTAAAAGTAATGAACGCTATGTTTTAAGAACACACACGTCATCTGTACAAATTCGCACTTTATTGCAAGAAAAACCACCTTTGCGCATTATTGCACCTGGTAGAGCCTTTAGACGAGATGCGGTGGATGCCACCCATAGTGCTAGTTTCCATCAAATTGAAGGTTTATATGTCGATAAGAACGTCACAGTAAAAGACTTAAAATCTGTTTTAGACTATTTTTCTGCTCAGCTTTTTGGAAACAATGTTAAAGTGCGTCTAAGACCGAGTTTCTTTCCATTTACAGAACCGAGTTTCGAAGTCGATCTCTATTCTCCCAACCTTGGCAAACTAAGCAATAAATGGATTGAAATTATGGGCTGCGGTATTGTGGACCCGGAAATTTTTAAAGCAGTAGATTTAGATCCTGAAATTTGGACGGGTTTCGCATTCGGAATGGGCATGGAACGACTCGCTATGATTCGCTATGGCATTGATGATATTCGTTATTTTTACAACAATGACTTGCGTTTTTTAAAGCAGTTCTAAAGCTTCGGAGGATCGTAAAAGGAATTTTTATTTGGATTTAATACCAAATTATTTTAAGCGATCTTCTTCAATCTTCGCCAATAATAATGGATCAATTACAACTAATCCATACCGAATCCCTTCTGTAATTGCTTGCCCTGCCTTTTGAGCCCATGGAGCTGTTAAGTGTTCACCATGAACTTCATACATTCCTGCTTGTTTGTCTGAACCCTTCCAAAAGACTTTGAGTCTAGACCCATTGCCATCTCCTTCGACTTTGCCGTTCAATATTTTTATCAAGCTCTCTACTTCTAGTCCTGAAATTTCCAGATGTGGTGGCTTCTGACTCAAAAGTGCCTTTAAAGTTTCTTCATGCCTATTACTTAATTTATGAAATGCAATCTTTTTTTCTGCTTCTATTATTTGTGGCTTTTCTTCCAATAATGAAGCTTTTTTAAGTTCTAATTCCCTCATCACTTTTAGACGACGCTTTTCTTCCTGCTGGATGATCTTTTGTTTGCGATCTTTCTCACAAATTTGTCGCATTACTTCCATTAAACTATTAGTTTCCAGCACAATTGCTTCTTCATTTCTCTCTTCAATATAGACAGTCTCGGCCTTCGCTAAGCTAAAATCAATAGGACTCCCCTTCTTTTCTATCTCCTTCGGTTCAGTTGGAATAGCTTCTTTTAATTCAAAAGGCGTCTTTATTTCTTCATCAAGGATTGAATTATCCTTTTCAGACGTAGCCTGTGTTTTTGAACTCTCAGTCAAAGACTTCTTATTTATAGCCTCTTGATTGGCTTGCTCCTGCTGTCTTTGTAGTTGCTGTTGATTCTTTTTCTCCCGTTGCCTTTGCTTTTTTGATGGAGTTTGAGTAGGCGTATCAAAAAGACTATCTATATTTTTTGAATAGGCAGATTCCAGTATTTCTAAAAACTTATTTACAGTTTCTTGTAAATAGGAACACATATTAATATAATCCGAATAATACTTGCCTGAACTTAATGGGAATTCTGCTTTCATTACCATTCGACCGTTAAGTTTGTTAGGCAAATCTACTTTGTAAAAATCGCAGCATTTTTTCAAAACATTACAGCCTTTTGTCATATTACTATATGTTTTTGGAACTTGTTTGAGCTTATTAAAACAATCTAATAAAATTTGTAGTTTATTAAAATCACATGCCATATCTCTCATCAGATGCTCTGAACAATATAACATTTGCTCTTCCATCAAATCCTCATCAAGTAAAGAGTATCCAAAGAAATCTTGCGTCAATTCGTTTTTTTGACCGCAACTTCGATTGGGATCCATCATTATTCTAAAGGTTGCAAGATAATATTCCTCTTTTATTTTTTCCAAATCAATAATTACATTATCAAGTAAAGGAACTATACCCTCAACCATTATATGACTCATCTTCTCGAATTCAGAATCTTTAAATGCATTTCTATCAGATTCATATTCGAAATATTTTTCAAATATCCACTTTAAAGTCTCCCAACAGACTTTGGCATTTGCAAATATTTTTTCATTCTCATTAGTTCCCAAAAGATTTTCATCGAGTAAGCCTTTGAACTTAACGCATGCTCGAGCTTTATACACTTTTTGAACTCCAGAAGCACTTTTCCATATCAACGTTTCAAGACTATCTTTTTCATTAAATTTAATTTTTTCGTTATCGCTCAGTAAACGATTGATTAAATTCATATACCACGTTGTCATTTGTTTTATTCCATTCAGAACTTTTTCATTCCCGGCTTCATTATTCTCGAAACTTAATTCTCTAATTTGCAAAGATATTTGATTTTCTTTTTTTATACTTCCTTTAGGCTGTGTACCTACTTTCCCTGTATTTGAAGGAACAACCGCTACCTTAGCTTGAGGTTGATTATTGCTTACTGGTTTCTTTTTTCTATTTATTGGTTCCATATTTTTTATTATTTAATAATGGATTTTTATTTTATAAAGTCAATAATAATTTAAGTGAGCAAATAATATAATTGCAGTAAATTATTTATATGTTTATTTTTATTAAATAATATATAAAATTAATTATTGCTTAAATTAATTTAATATGAAGATAATTAATTGATAAAAAATCAATTAATGGATTGCTAATTAAGTCATAGATATTGCGAAGTCTTTATTAAAAAATATACTTTATGAAACGATAGGAGAATTAGAATCAGTATTGTGCAGTTTTATGAAATCACTTTTAAATGATACTGTTAAAAGCATTTGCGAAACACAATATATGTTCAATTAGCAATGAAAATTGGTATAACCAAGTAGCAAGTAGAGCAGGACCATCGCTTTATCAAACGACTGACGCGACCGATGCTAGGTTTCAAATCATTTATATCCGCCGGGATTACGCTGGTTGGGATTGAAATTGTAAGAATGATCAAAAAGGGCCAGTTGAAATCATCCATTTTGTGCCAAACGCCAATTCAACAATTCAGAGAACTTTTTGCATGAAATTGGCACATCAGAATCAAAACTAACACAGGCGCCTAAGCAAACATAAAATCCTTGCGACAGAACCTTCTACGGGATGCTAATGAAATTTTTTCAATTTTAATTTTATGATTGATCAAAGTAATGTTTTTGTGTTATTATGTGGTTTTATCCATGAATCTCAAAAACCTTATGAAAAATAAAATTATTATAATTTCTAGTATTCTAGTGCTAAGCATAGCAACTTTGTCTGCTGAAGATAATACTGCTGACTTAATGATTGAAGAAAACCTCTATTCTGTCGAAGGCACGCTTAATTTTAAAGCAAAAAGAGCTTTGGCTGCTGCTTTAAGCGATTTGGAAAATGACAAAAATCCTGTTATAATACGAGCTGGTCTAATTAAAGAATTAAAACAATACAAAGAAGAATACGATCAACACAATCATAAATTATTCTTAGTCTTTAAGGATCAAAATGATCCAAAATACGTTGAATTGTTAGGAACCGTTATGAGCGCAATTAATTCTAATTCCGATGGAGATAAAACATTTAAAGAGATACCCAAGGGCGGCTTTTTAAAAGAGTTTTTAGAATTCTATCAGCCAAATTCTGAGCATTACAATGAGTTAAGACCTCAACAGCAAGCGATGATTCGAGCAACTCGTGAACAATTCAAAATGCCCTCCTGAAATCTCTCAAAAAATACATCCATGAAAAAGAAAATTATTAGAGATTCGAGTATTATTTTGATTCTAAGTATGTTGATTGTATGTGCTCAAGGTGTTCCTTCCAATTCAAATGAGGCCGTAAACTTCAGCTCAGGAAGTATTTGTAGCCAAGAATTAGGAATTATTATAAACCATTTGGAGGTTAGTAATACTCTTGATAAAGAACTTCTAAATGACGCCTTGGCATATTTTGAGCAGTGTGAAAAAAATCGCACTCACGATGAAGATGAACTATTTTTAGCTTTTAAAGATCCAAAAAATCCAAAATATGTTGAATTATTAGAGAAGATTATGCCAGCAGTTCTACTTAACTCTAATGGAGATAAAAAGCTTGGGGAATTGCCGAATGGAGACTTTATAAAAAGATTTTTAAAATTCTATCAACTCAACTCTAAGGATTATAAGGAATTAACATCTGGCCAACAAACAGTAATTTTTGCTCTTTATGAACGATTCAAACTACCTCTTACAACTTTTAGACAAGCCGAGCTCTAATGTTTTATTCTACGGTAGCCTACATACTAGCTTTTTTAATATATCCGATTCCCATTTTAGCCCAATTGGCTCCAACGACTGATGTTGGCGGCTTGCCTGCATTTGATAACTCAAACTACCCACCCGATAGAAATTATACCGAAGTTTGCTGGCTTACTGCACATAACGCTTTTTCTAGTAAAGCGGAAGGATGGTTTTATGCTCAACAAAATCTTAGCCTTCAAGATCAATTCAATTATGGAGTTCGAAGTTTTATGATAGATCTTTGGTGGTATGACCCTGCATGGCTATTGAATCCTCAAGCGTTGGTTACGCTTTCCCCTGGTCCTTCTTCTTATGTTTGCTTATGCCATGACAATGGTGTACTTAGTCAATTTCAGCGAGGGTTTTCAGCTCCTACACCAGTCAGTGAATTTTTTAGCCAAGTTAGAGACTGGCTTAACGCCAATAATCAAGCTGTAATAACACTTCATTTAGAAGATCGTTTGGACAACGGTCCTTTAGGCCCTGCAGCTGCGATTGAAGGACTATTAAGGGATGCAGGACTATTAGATTTTGTGTATCGACCAGGAACTCAGGATGTCCAAGACTGGCCTACTTTAGGTCAAATGCGCACAACTGGAAAAAGACTTATTATTTTTAGTGACAAACGCTCAGATGGAATGATAAACGTGGCTTCATATCGAGAAACTAAATATGATTTGGGTGAATTTCCAAATTGTGAAATGAGAGGCGAAGGCAGAAATTCAAATGGACAACGTAAGTTATTCCTTTTAAATCATTTTTATAAAGTCTCTTTACCTTCAATTTACGATTATAAGGGCGTCAATAGCTGCGAAGAAATTCGACGTCGTTTAGAAAGTTGTTCTCAATCCCAACGACTTTTACCAAATTTCATAGCAGTTGATTATGTTGAGCAGGGAGATGCTCTACAGATTGTTCAACTTCTTAATACCGTCAAAGCGAATCATTTTCAAGCGCCTACACCGACATATATAAACATTCTCAATCAATGTACACCACATCCGATGCATGACGAACTATAGGGCACATCTGGAAAGCCAAAAGTCTTTAAATTAAATTATCTCGATAACTCAAACTATAACGGCAATACCAGTAAACTGCCTGCATGATGATATGTTTGTTAAATTGATAACCTTTGAAGGGATTGAAGGATGCCATAACCCCATTTTATAACAGTAAAATTCAAAATTGAAAATTATCAAGTCTAACAATTTTTCCCAGATGCGACAGAACCATTTTCGGTTCCACTCGATTTTTCAGTATTAATTTTCGACTTCTTTCTTCTAAAAATAATCAAAAAAAGTTCATTAAGATGTTTGGAACATCAGATTATGTTGACATATAATACCAAATCTCAAATTTAAGTAGACAAATAATTCGAGCAAATGGATCGTGTTTCTTCGAGCGTTACTTTTCGAAAGAACATGCATATACATTTCTCCAACTCTTCTAAAGTCTCAAATATCACATTTTTTATTGTTTTATTCTTAAGATATTGCCAAATTCTCTCTACAGGATTCAGCTCGGGCGAATAAGACGGTAAATAGACAAGCTCTATATAGTTTGCCGTGTAACGTTGAATATTTCCGCTATTTTCTTTATCCCGTGCTTTTTTGCAGATATGATTGCCTGTAGTTTTCGCCCAGCGTCTCCATTTGGCCCTATTTGTTTTAGCCGCTCTTGACATTTGTTTAACAGTTCGTCACTAATTGCCTTTGTTTGTCGTGCCATTCTTTTTCTCCATTAATATTCCTTTATATACCAATGGAATTGGTTTATCACGCTTTAATTAAAATGTCTACTTATTTTTAAGATTTGGTATAACTCCATAACTTCGACGCTTTCTGGTTTTACATCTTGGTGTAATTCTTTAACCTTTTCTCCAAAACCTCTCACCCAATTTAATACCGCTACATTACTGACTTTGAGAACTCTACTAATTGCCCGAAATCCCATTCCCTCTAATACATATGCAACGCCATGCGTTTCTGTGAGTCTGACTTACCCCTACTTTTTTTAAAATTGTGAAATTAAATCCACAATCTTTACATTTATAGCGCTGATTACCTTGCATCAACCCATTCTTAACTACTTTCTCACACGAACATTTAGTGCATAAAATTTTTTCCATGCACCTTTTTATGATAATAAAAAATGATTGCCTATGATAAAATTAGCAATCCCTGTAAAAGATGCTAAAATGCTATTTTTCCTTTAGTTTTTGAAGCAAACTTCTTTTGCTTTTTTAGTATTTTTATAATTGGTTTTAATTAAATCTTTGGCGACTTGATTATTCCGAATGCTAGAAATTTTTTCATCTATAAGTTGTTCGGTCACTTGTATTTCTTTTATAGCTTTTTCTATTTCATGAAAAGGTGTGTTGTTTGCACACATGATTTCAACTTTGATTACTAAAGCTTCAGTTTTATTTTCGAGCTCCTTAATTTCGTGTAAAACTTGCGCATATTCCAAATTAAGCCTATTTTCAGCTAATTCTATAAACTGCTTTATTTGTTGAGCAAAATCATGTGCAAAATTGACAAAATTCTGAGCTTCTTGACTATAATAAACTTCACCTGCTTTAGCATTAGCAAGTTCTGCAGCTTCTTTTGCATCCGCATAAATTTCTTGTATGATATATATAACCTCATTTATCTTATCAATACTTTTTACCCTTTCCAGTGCATTATGTATTAATTCTGCATGAACGAATTTTGATTTCGCGATTTCTTGTTGTTCTTTTATTTCTTCAATTATTTGAGTTTCGTTAAAATACTCTTTTGCTTTTTTGGATTTATTTATTTTGGCCCGATTTTTAGAATTTGTTTCAATATTATTGTCCAAAGAATCACCTGCAAGGCTTGAATTTTTATCTAAACAAGAACAAGTACGTACTGAAGGAAACAGATAATTATAAATTTTATATAAACCCAAAGATCCTATAATTGGCATTATCATGTTTGATAAATGATCATGATGATGATTATAAAAATAAAAACGATAATTTCTATTAATTAGAAAATCATCATTATAATTTATCTCTTTTCCTGAAACATTAAGAATTAATAGTGGTATCAAGTTTGCTAAAAAAATAGATTTTATTTTTTTCATACTTATTTTTGGAAATCAAATTTTTCTTTAAATAAACTAAACAATTTTGAATCGTTTAACTGCGAAACAAGGACTTTAATTTCATAATTCTTAATTTGTTCAATGTCAATTTGATTCGGATCTGATCCAGCTTTAATAAGTATTTTAACTATTTCGATATGGCCATTTTGACTGGCACAATCAAGGGCTTTTGAATTTTGTGCTTTGGGATCTGCTCCCTTTTCAAGTAGAAGATTTACAATTTGAATATGCCCATTATTAGCAGCACGAATGAGTGCGTTGGAATTGCCGTCATTAGGATTTACACCAAGTTCAAGAAGTGTCTTTACCATATCAATCTTACCCTTTCCACAAAAATGAATAAAAGCATTGATAGGATTTGCATTTGCTTTAATCAATGTTTTTGCCTTATTAATGTCATTTTTTGAGAAGAGCTCAATAAAAGCAGATGTTGGATTTGCCTTGGCTTGAATCATTTGTTCTATCCTATCAGTATAACCTTTATCAGCAAAGTGAATAAAGATTGGTGAAAAGTCTACGGCAGCATCCACACATAATTCAACTATTTGGGAATAATTATCTGGAGAAGTATCCATAAGTAATTGATAAGGTTTAACACCCTTTTCCATAAGTAGTTGGGCAACAGGAAAATGATTATTTTGAATTGCTCTAATAAGCGCTTGCGAATTTTGAGCATACGGATCTGCGCCTTTATCGAGGAGTAATTCTACAATTTTCAAATAACCTTTGCTTGAAGCACTTATAAGCGCTTGTGAATTTTGTGCTTTTGGATCTGCACCGTATTCAAGCAATAGTTTTACACTTTCTAATGTTCCTTTTTCGCTAGCAGCTACTAGAGCTTGAGACTCTAAGGCTTTAGGATCTATTTTAGCCTTAAGAAGTGATTTTACAATTCTAACACAACCTTTATTAACGGCATTTATAAGAATTTGAGGATTTAATATTTTAGGATCAAAGTCAAAATTAAGCAATGATTCTGCAGTACTGGTACTGCACCTTTGAACCGAATCTTCGACGAGTTTTTGAAAATTTGCCAGATCTTTTGGGTCAATTTTTGCTTCAATTTCAGAAAGAATTTTTATTATTTGAATCTGGTCTTCTCGCGTAGCATGAGACAAAATTGAGCTAACATCTACTCCAGCATCTAGAAGTAATTTTAACAAATCAGGATTTTTGCGAGAAAGATCAATGACTACTGGCATGTAGTCGACTTTTTTATCAAGGAGTAATTTTATAATTTCAATGTGACCCGCACAAACCGCGTCAAAAAAAGCTTGTGAATTTTGTGCATTAGGACTTGCACCATAATCAAGCAATAGTTTTACAACTTCTGTATGACCTTTCCAAGAAGCATCTATAAGAGCTTGCGAATTTTGTATATTAGGATCTACACCCAAATCGAGCATCAATTTTACATTTTGGGCATCCCCTATCCAAGAAGCGTAAAGAAAAATTTGCGAATCTTGATCCAGAGTTTTGAAAAATTTATTTAACCTTGGAGCGGAATTGCGCATTGTATAAGTATCGAAATCAAACTTATTAGGAAATAATTGTACAATTTCAGCATAGCCATTTCTAAAAGCATTGAAAAGAGCTTTAGAATTATTAATGGTTGGACTTGCATTATGATCAAGTAACAATTTTACGATTTTATTACGACCTTTTTTCGAAGCATCAATAAGAGCCTCGCCGTCTTGGGTATTAGGATCTGCATTAGCCTCAAGGAGCATTCTGACAATATCAAGGTGACCAGCCCAAGAAGCATGTACTAACGCAGGTGTAGGATTAGCTTCCTTTTCAAGAAGTAATTCCACTACCTCAATATGACCATTGCGAGAAGCATCAATGAGACACTGAGAATTTTGTGCATTAGGATCGGCTCCATATTTTAAAAGTGATTTTACTATATCAAGATAGCCATTTTTGGAGGCATCAACAAGGGCTTGAGAATTTTGTGTTTGAGGATCGATTGCTCCCTTCTTAAGCAGCAAATTAACCATCTCAACGTCACCAGCATTACAAGCTTCTTTACAAGCTTCTAAAAAAATTAGATAAAGTGGATCCGACTTTTTGATAAAGTCATCTTTTAATTTGCCATCAACAGTAATTCCAAAAGGAAAGTCAGCCGTTCCTGTTTGATTGCTACTAACATCATCATTAATATCGATCGTATTGTTATTAGAAGAACAAAAAAGAATTTTAGAATCCGAATGGGTTGCACCAACACCCAATAGCCTAGGATCAGCCCCTGCTTTTAAAAGAAGCTTCAAAATGCCAGTATGACCTCTATTAAGAGCCTCACGAAGGGGCTTAGAATTTTGAGCATTAGGATCAGCTCCTTTGTATAAAAGTGCTTCTACAATATCATTATCACCGTTTTCAATCGCAACAACTAGAGCTTCAGAATCTTGAGCTTTAGCATCTGCTCTATGGCTCAAAAGTAACTTTACTATTGAGGTGTAACCTTTTTTAGAGGCAAGAATCAGGGCTATAGAATCTTGAACATTTGGATTATATCCTTTGTCAATTATCCGCTTTACTTCTTCAACGTTATTTTCTTTGATTGCATCCAAAAACCCTTCGGGTGTTGCCTCTCGAACCCATTTACATTCATCTTTTTCTCCTCCACAATTAAAAGTAGGCTCTGCAAAAACATGCAGATAACTTAAGATTACTATTGACAAAAGTCCTATTTTACTTGAATTTTTCATTTTTTATAGCCTCATTGTTTGTTAAAAAACTGATTAACTATTTATCATAAAATAATCAATTTCAAGTAAAAAAAATATTTTTTATTTGAAAAATTTCTTTGCAATGAAAGATTTTTTTGGATAAAAATTATATAACTTAGTTAAATACATATGTTAAAAAGTTTTTTTTTAATGTTATTTTTTTTTGGCCTTATAACAATATCTGAATTGTTTGGACAAAATAATGATAAAGAAGATAGTGCAAATAAATCTTTTCAAGTGGGAGGATGTGTGTTTTTTCGAACTTCAGATAATTTTACAGAGGCCGAAAGAAATGAAAAAATTAATTATACTGCTGCCGATGTTTTTGGTAATCCTTTAAAAATTGACGATCAACCTATTTACTTTCTTTGGAAAAATAAAAAAGTAAATAATTTACCTTCAGCAGAAAATCAATATCCTTACTTAGAACATTATAAGTATATTGACGTTGCAGGTGGCGGAGGAAAATTAAAGGAGTTTTATCTTAAAGTAGGCGATTTTGAACAAGCATACGATCTAAAAACTGGCGATGAACTCATTCAGTGTCCCATAATTATCAATGGCACTAATTATGAAGTAGGTATTCGTTGGCATGTAGAAAAAGATACCTGGGTTTTATATGAAGATAAAGATATTCAATTAATAGACAGAATTACATGGATATCTAAATCTGCTGGACAAAAGCCATATATTAAAAAAGGCAATGATAGAGAAGTAACTATTTATTTAGGTTCGATTGATTACATAAAAAATCTTTCGAATAACACTACAATTTTTAATAATCAATATCAAAAAGAAGAAGAAATACAAAGAATAGCCGGCATAGAGCGTCAATTGCAAAAAGTGGACAGCAAATTAAAAGAAGCTCAAAATGCATCAAAAATTTTAGGTAAAAATGTATTAAAGGATAATGATAGTTTAGCCGATGCAGAATATAAAAAGTTCTGGGATAGCAACCTAAGAACTTATATTGAATTGAAAAGAACTTATAATATTCTCAAAAAACTAAAAAAGGGTTTAGAAGAACAACGCAAAAAAATTTCCAATCCAAGCACCGTCGAGAATATCAATAATTTTATTTTAAAAATTGAAAAATTTTTTATTAAAGAACCAGAATGTAGCAGAGATGACACCATATCCACAATAGCCGATGCGCCCAGATCAAAAGCATCAATAGCAATAATCCAACAACAAAACATTGCTTTAGAAAAATTGGAAAAGGCCCGACAGTCATTAAGTCTTGCAGAAACAACACAGGAGTTAGATGAAGCTCAAGAAGCTGCAATAACAGCAAAAGAAGCTGCAAAAAAGGTCATAGAAGCTGCAAACCTTGCTGCAACATTGCCTCATAATGAAAAACGTAAAGATCGTCTTACACCTTATATTCAAAATGCTCAAAAAGCTGCTAAAGAAGCGGAAGAATATGCTCAAAAAGCTGAAGCAATTTTGATTAAAGTTAAAACAGCACCCATACTTGAAATACTTGAAGAAGAGAAAGAAAGCATTCAATCAAAGTTCAACGAAGCAAAAGTTATTTTTCAAGCCGCGAAAAATGCACAAGATTTAAATAAAGTAAGTGAAAATATTAATATTGGCAATAGAACCTTACAAGCTGCAAGAGAAACTTTGAATGTTATAATTGACAAAGCTTCAGAAATTTCAGGTAACAACGAGGCACAGGCTATAATTGATGCTATTGAAATGCTTCATCAAGAAGTTAATGATTCTTATTTCCAAGCTCAAGATGTTCTTAACCAGTTTATTTCGAAAGTACTTGATCAAATAAAAATTCAACAAGCATTGATTCAATTGAAGGTAATCGAAGCAGCAGCTCTCTTCGAAGCTCTCAAAAATATACAAGATTTAAGTGAAATTCACAAAGCAATTGATGTTATAAATGAAATTTATAAAGTTTCACAAGAATCAAGAGATATCGCGAGTGCCAAAGCTTTAGAAATTCCCAATCATCT
>Ga0206799_1022_pt1 | contig 43345 bp, 33 predicted proteins | sample Alteio_BWOrgCont_67_FD_152900 | JGI IMG/M metagenome (GOLD analysis project Ga0206799, IMG submission 152900) | Enriched cells from forest soil in Barre Woods Harvard Forest LTER site, Petersham, Massachusetts, United States -... | ecosystem: Environmental > Terrestrial > Soil > Temperate forest >...
AAATCTCAACTATGCTATTTTAACTCTATATCATTAAGTACCTTAGATGCATTAACTTGTTATCAAGATTCACCCTCTGCCTTAATGGAAAAAGAATTTGAAATATTTTTCCGAGAAATCATTAACTCTTACGATGTGACCGAATATTATTTACTAGACCCAACTGGAAGTTTTCTTATGCTCACATCTTCTGGAGAAATTATAATTCTTTATACTCAAAATGAAGAACAAACGGAATCTTATTACCTTGATATCAAAGATTTACCTTCTGTATATTTTAACAAACGAGAAAAAAATAATATTAAGGAAAGAAAGAAAATATTTTGTTACAAATCTTTTCATGGACTACGGCATCCAGATCCATCATTATGGAAACCCTTTTATTGCAATGCAAAAAAGATCCAGGGAGAAAATCAATTCTATTACTCTATTGCAAAAAACCATAGGGATCTTGATCTTAAAACAATAATTCCGTTTAATTCTTATCTTAAAGATCATCAATTGGTTTTTGACTAGAATAAAATTCGGCATTCTACAATTTTTCCCAAAATAATATGCGAGGGTTCCAATTCTATCGAAAGAATATTTAAACCAACTGAATTTAAATAATATTTACCGCTATCTTCACAGATCTCTTTAATAGTTGGAAAATTCTTATTGATTGACACTACTACATAATCACCGTCATGGTATGCAGCATCAGAATCAATGATTAAAATTGATCCTTTAGGAAAAAGAGTTTTACCAAACGATTTGTCTGTAATGATCCCACACGCATTATTAGAAATTTTAGTCGAAATTGCTATTTTCTGACATTTTTCTTCAGATAAGAATTTTGTTTTGTTAAAATACCAATTTTTTACAGAAACCCAGTCGATTAATGGTATAGATTCAGGAGAAAATCCAGATAAACATTCGGGTTGAAGGGCATTAATCGGTAATTCATCATGCAATTTTCTTCCTAATAAAGCGTCCACAGACACATCAAAGAACTTTGCTAAAGACAATAGCGTATTAGCCGATGGATTCTCTGTATTGCCAGTAATTATTCTTGTTATTGTAGTATGCGGCATTCCAGTTTTTTTAGCTACATCTGCAATTTTAAGCCCACGCATTGTCATTAGTTTTTTCACTATGCTGCCAAAGCTATACTCTATTCCTAAATTGATCATTATTTCAAACTTTTATTCTATAGTTTGATATTAATACAAGAAAAGGTCAAATCCTTTATTTTCTGTCCATCCATGAGTTTCTTGTATTCATTATTTTGATTTTTCGTTATTTATAGAAAAATTTTTAAAAAAAATCATAAAGTGTCAAAAAAAAATCTAAAAATTAATTACATTTCATGTTGACTTCTGGAAAAATTTGCTTTTCCATCAAGTCGATCCTGAAAATCAAAATAAAGATAGATTAGTCAAGATCTCCTTTATTGAAAATTAAACTTTTCGCGACAACATGTCCTACAGTAGTTTCAATTTTAACTTAACATTGTTTTGCAAACAACAAGTTTCAATTGCTTTCAATGACGATTGCGAGAAATGCATAAAGGGTTACAATGAATCGTCATCGGCATGCTGTAGCGAAACCGATGTCTTATTCAAACCCACACTTTCATGGACCCTTATACTTTCATTTACTCCATCGCCCCATTATAAATTTCATTAAATGCACAACCATTAAAACAAAAATAACATCTTTTTGCAAGCGACGACTCATATGGCTCACAATAAAAATAAGGAAAATAGTGCTAGGGGGAGCGAGCAGCATTAGCACTAAGAAGTCGATCAATATGTTCATATGGGCATCGTTTGCATATCTTTAACCTTAAATAAAAAAATTATGTCACTCGTAAAAATACCTGATAATCTCGATATTAACATAACAAACGACAAGGAACTCTCTCAAGTAGAAGAATTGTTTTTAGAATATATCAATCAAGATATAGAACTGGAAACCATCACACAAATTTCTACCTTAATGGATCTTTATGAAGGAAAATTTAAACCACAATACAATCATATGGGCCACTTAAATTAATAATTTCAAATAAAAACGCAATAGTTGATGCTATTGCGTTTTTCGTAACTCTGGATGAGTTGCTTGTGGTACTCTACTAGCTAGTTTTCATCCTAAACCAAACTTATAAATTGTCAAGAATTTAGGATGAATACTTCTATCGATTATTACTATCTGCACCGTTTAGCCTGCTATACACAAAAAGCCATTAGCAAAGGAGCTTTCATAAGCTTTAATGAAGTCTTCAAGCGTTTTAAAAAAGCGTCAAAAATATCTTTAGGAATTCGTCAACAAAATCGATATTGTGAAGAATTAAAAAATATTGCTTCTAATTTTGGCTTTAAATTCGTAATGGCTTCTGGAAGGCGTGGAAAAGTTTTATACGTTACTTCTTCAGAAGGCAGTTATTTTAACCAGAATTATGACAGAGAAACTCCCCTAGCCCATGCCTTACTTCAAATGTTACATACATCTAAAAGCATTTTCGATCAAAGTCTATGATACTTTATTGGAAACGACAAAATTAAATAAAAAATCTTTAGAAAAACCTATTAGAATATTAAAATCTAAAGCCTCAATATTTGGTCTAATTTTTATAAAAATTGGTTCAATTTTACATGCTCAATTAAAATATCCAAGTTGCGCAAAATGCAATGACCCAAAATTGTCTCAAAACACCCCGCAAAACTATGACTTTTCCTATGTAAAGATTGCTAAAGATAAAGAAATAAAAAGAAACACCGCTAACGCGGAGGTTCGATTTTCAAAAACTATGCGTCAAAAGGCATTTTGGATGGCGAGACAATTAGCAAAACATTTTTATGACAACTGCAAGGTGAAACTTTGCATGCCCATGTTAGTCACTTTTGCTCAATGGGCAATTGAGCGAGGGTTTGAAGAAAAGGTCATTTTGGGTGTATTCAACTCTGCGTTATTAACTCGGCATGCTGATGCCACAGATATGGGTTTAAATCAAGGATGTCCTGGCTTCAAATTTGAAATGTCCAGTACAGTAAGCTTAGCCAGAACCCTTCTTCTTCAAAAGGATAATAAAACTTCATCTGCAAGATGGCATGAACTTAAAGCCAAAAAAATTTCTCAAAATCCGTCCAAAGTAATCAAAGAACCCATTGAAAAACCAATTAAAGATTCTTTGGAAGATATAATAAAATCAGCTATTCAGACGGCTTATATTTGAATTCAATTATCAACATTAACAAAGAAAGAATATAATAAATATGGAAAAAATTGAAAATCCACGAAAAGACTCTATAGATAGCATCTTGCGATCGATGATAGGGAGCGATTTAACCCAAGATACCATGTCAGAAGAAGAAAAGATCAAAAACCTCTTTATTGATGCGGGCTACAATATGCAGCAAGTTTCAGTTTTTTTCCATTATCGAAATAAAACATTGCCGTCTGAATATTTGCAAGTCTACAAAATACTTATTGGAAACATGTTAATTTTTTACAACAAACTTACTATTGTATTAGATGAAAAAGTAACGCTTATGCAATGACAATAAATTTTCAGTTCTTAGAAACAATGTGATGGATTAATTCGATGTAAAATAACAACGAAAATTCTGATATGAACTAACCCATGAACAAGTAAAAAACTACTGCAAGAAAAGAGGAGTACCGGGGGCAAGCAAGGCTTCCGTAATGGGATAAATGGTCATGTCCTTGGTCTGAGAGTTTAGGTATATAACCCTCACAATGGCGGGGTAAAATTCTAAAAAACACAATAACTAGAAAATTTGCAAGCAGAGGCTTATGACCGTTTTATATAAATAATTCTACTTTTTTCAGGCTGAATAGTTATCTTCTATTATTGTTAATTTTTCTTCTCCTAGAAGATCTTCACACTTTTTTTGATACGCTTCTTTCTTTTCTAAAGATACATTTGAAAATTTGTCAATAAGTAGTATTTCTGCAAAGTTATTTAAACCTGGGGGATTTCTTAAAAGCGGATCTACCCACATTTCCCGTTCTGCATCTGTCATCTTTTTGTTAGCAAATAATTTAAATTCCTCCCCCCAATAATCTAAAAATCTTTTGGCTGTTATACGACGTTCTTCTTCATCATGTTTCCTTTGATTCTCGTCATTAATTAGTTGACTATCTTTAGAAAAATTAAATCGTATTTGTTTATTTAATTTTATTTCAAACCAATATCTGCGAAGATTTCCGCGCTTTTGATTTTGATGGAATGTAATATCAAAATCACTAACTTCATTGGCTTCTTTTAATGGATTTCTTATTACTTTTTGAAAAAAATGTCCACTATTTTTATATTGATCTTCCATTAAATTAAAAAAAGACCTCAACTTCGCATACGAAAATGCTGGAGTTTGGCCTTCTTTACGTTTTGGATCATAATATTGAAACGATAATTCATATATTTTTAAAGCATAGTTACTGCGAAAATCCATTATAAGGGAGAGAGGAATATTTTTAAATGGGGTTTTGCTATCTAAATACTCTTTGATAAACATTGGATCAAAAGAATATGAAATAGTATCTTTTTTTAAATCATATCTACAAGAAGAAATTACATGAGAAAATCCACGATAATCAGGATTATACGCTGACCAATCTACTTTTAAATTTTCAAGTTCTTCTAAAATTAAAGCCGTATCTTTATTGCTTAATTTAAATCTCAAAAGATCACAAAATAAACTAATAGGAACAGTATGAACACTACCTGGTGCTAAAGTTCTATCTATTTCAGAAGATACAAACAACAAAGCTTTAAATGCTTTTCCTTTTCTCAATGAAGGAAATGCAACATTATTAGCTATTGTTATGGTGTTTTTAACTGTTTTACCCGTAGCTCTATTCTCATTCTTCATATCACCTCTTTTAAAAAAGAAGTGATATAAAAGCAATTTAAATTACTTATTCTTCCAAAAAAGCCTTTCCAATATTTAATGTTTTAACAAATGCAAATGTATCAACACACGCTTTACATCGCACAAAAAGTACCCTTTTTTCCGTAATAGGTGATAGTTAATGCACCTAGCCTCTTCTCAAGATTTTTCTCTAACTAATTTTTGTAACTTTCTTCAAACTAAAGTCTGATTCAAAAAGATAAAAACCAAAGATTCTAGAAAACGTCTCATTATTATAGCGTTTATTCGCATTCACTGTGCACAAAAAAAGTTCACATTTCTGCAACGGGTGATAATGATTACCACTTCTCGAGGATCTCCTCAAACATAACAAGCTGCAAATGACTTCTTATAAAAATCTATTTCGATCAAAATCATCTTGCTGTTTTTCTCCGCAATAGGTGATAGTTAGCTCCATCTTCTTTTTTCGAAATTCTTCTGCTTAACTAATCATTTTCTATAACTAACTTAAAGGCTGATTAAAAAAGGTCAAAAACTAAGGACCTCCTGGAATTCGTTCTCATTATTATTTCCGCAATGGGTGATAATCAATCACCTCATTTTGGTATTATGTTAAAGCATAAAAATCTGTAAAATGAACTGCTTATAAAAACTATTCGGATGGAAAACCGTATTACTCTTTTTTTCCGCAATAGGTGATAATTAACAGGCCATTCCCCTCTTTTTGATATACTGTTAAAGCATAAAAATCTGTAAAATGAACTGCTTATAAAAACTATTCGGATGGAAAACCGTATTACTCTTTTTTTCCGCAATAGGTGATAATTAACAGGCCATTCCCCTCTTTTTGATATACTGTTAAAGCATAAAAATCTGTAAAATGAACTGCTTATAAAAACTATTCGGATGGAAAACCGTATTACTCTTTTTTCCCGCAATAGGTGATAATTAATAGGCCATTCCCCTCTTTTTGATTACTGTTAAAGCATAAAAATCTGTAAATGAACTGCTTATAAAAACTATTCGGATGGAAAACTGTATTACTCTTTTTTCCCGCAATAGGTGATAATTAATAGGCCATTCCCCTCTTTTTGATATACTGTTAAAGCATAAAAATCTGTAAATAAACTGCTTATAAAAACTATTCGGATGGGAAACCGTATTACTCTTTTTTCCGCAATAAGTGATAATTAAGGGGCCATTCACCTCATTCTATTAAAACATAAAAAACTGCAATTGAACCGGTTATAAAAGCTATTCGGATTAACAACCGTATTACTCTTTTTTCCGCAATAAGTGATAATCAACGCCATCCTATCCTCACTCGAGATTCTTTTGCTTAACCATAAAGGCCGATTAAAAAGGTCGAAAAACCAAAGATCTCTGGAAACCGTCTCTCAATTTTTTCCGCAATAAGTGATAATTAAGGGGCCATTCACTCTATTTGGTTTTCTGTTTAAACATAAATATTTGAAATTGAATAGCTTATAAAAGCTATTCGGATTAACAACCGCCTTACTCTTTTTTCCGCAATAAGTGATAGTCAACGCCATCCTATCCTCACTCGAGATTAACACCCATTTTCAATAGCTAATATAAAGGCAGATTAAAAAGGTCGAGAACTAAGATCTGTGAAAACCGTTTCAATTTTTTTCCGCAATAAGTGATCATTAATGGGTCATTCACCTCATTTGATGTTCTGTTAAAGCATAAGAATCTGCAATTGAACCGCTTATAAAAGCTATTTGGATTGACAACCTTCTTACTCTTTTTTCCGGAATAAGTGATAGTCAAAGCCATCCCACACCTCTCTCGAGATTCTTCTGCTTAATCAATCATTTTCTATAGCTAACTTAAAGGCTCTTTAAAAGGTGGAAAACTGAAGTCCGCTGGAAATCGTGTCTCATAATTTTTTCCGCAATAAGTGATAATTAATGTCCATTCACCTCATCTTGATACTCTGTTGAAGCATAAAAATGAACTGCTTATAAAAGCTATTTGGATCCAAATCGTCTTACTCTTTTTCCGCAATAGGTGATAATTAATAGGTCATTCACTTCATTTTGATATTCTGGTGAAGCATAAAAATCCGCAATTGGACTGCTTATAAATTATTCGGATGAAAATTATCTTACTCTTTTTTCCGCAAAAAGTGATAATTAACGTCATCTTACTCTCTCAGGTTCTTTCTGCTTAACACATTTTTCTAGAGCTAACTTAAAAAGAATTAAAAAGTCGAAAACCCAAGACCTCTAGAAATCACGTCTCACTATTTTCCGTAATACGTGATCAGGTATTCCGCAATAGGTGATCATTTATCCGCAATAGGTGATTGTCATTTCGTAAAAAGTGATAGTCTGTCCGTAAAAAGTGATTACACTGAACCTGAATCCCTTTATATAGCAGCCTTTTGCAGTTTGTATATTTCTTATATTCTTTAATATTCTAATATTTCTTATAGAGTTTATTTTTTCCAGTAAAAATCCGCGAAGCTTGATTCGGGGCATTATATGCCAAAATTAAAATTCTAACTGACTTTCCTTATAAAGCACTTATTCTGTCTCCATTTCTTGATACATATTTTTATATCATATTTATGTTGCTCTACAACTATTGGCAAAATAGCCTTTTGATTTTACCTTCCCATTTTATCTCAGATAACTATTCATATTTTTCTCTAGCCATTATACTTTTTATTGTGATTATCTTTTTTAAACTGCACATTGGTACCGATTGCATAAGGAAATGTATATGATCTCTATCTATTCCTATTTCAAGAAAATTTTTTGTTATCTCCAGACATATTTCTTTCAAGAATTTATACGCTTTGTCCTAAAATACCACTCGATAGTATTTTGCTGAATATCCTAAATAAAACAACAAGACTGAAAAGGTGATGCTCCCCCTGTTTCTACTTATTTTGCTGATCTTTCAAATTACTCAGGTATTCTTGCCCATTTTTGCTAATTCTATATTTTTGTAAGCGGCTTTGAGGATGTTCAGGCATGGTATATGCGATTAGCTCTTTGTCTAGCAATTGTTTTAGAACTCTCTTAATGGTTCCAGATGCTTGGTCAATACCTACAACGGGTGCTAATTCTTTTTTTGAAGCCTCCTTTTCCAATAAAAAACTTAAAACTAGTAACTCTCGCGACTGGGCCGCTGACTGGGCCACTGACTGGGCCACTGACTGGGCCACTAATCCACCCTCTTTATCTCGATCTCGAGCTTTTTCTAATTCTATTACCTTTGGATGAATTGGCAATACAGTCAAAAAATAGCTTCTTTCTGCGTTACTTTCAAAGCTGGGATTCGGTGAACCATTTGCTTTCATAGCACTCAAAATTTTAGGGATTCCAGTTCCTCGCCCTTCAGTCAGATCCAATTCTTTAAGAAAATCGCCTATGCGACGATTCGTATATAGCTGAGAAGCCCCCTTACCTTTTTGCAAATCCTCTAAATTGATCGAGCTGTCAGGACCAGGAAAACTTTTGATAAAAATTTCTTCAGGCAAAATACGCACTTCGACAGGTTCTCGGATATCATAACTTCTGTGATAAATGGCATTCACCAAAGCTTCTTCAATAGCAATATAAGGAATGTTAAATATACGATCTGCTTTAGCTCGATCCGGGTATTAAAAAATATGCTCAACAATAACATTGTCACGAATATATTGTAATGCAGATATTAATATTTTCCATATAGGTCCTTTAAATGTTTTTTCAAAAAACCTATCTCCACCAGGACCATCAGGAAAATTAATAATGTCGATTTGTGTGCAGGGGAAAAATTTATCTGGATTTTTGTTAAAAAACATTAATCCGACGTTTTTTGGCTTTAAAGCTTCACTTGGCCCATCAACAATCTGCATTTGCCTACATAATTGCTCTAATTCTAAATCGCCAAGATTGTTTCTTAATCCACTATTAATCTCATAAAGAAACTCCTTGATCAATCCAAATTCAAGGTCCTCAATCGTTGAATTATAATTCAACCGATCATCAAAGGGAACTCTCTCAGATATACGAATTAGTTCTTTCTCATCGAAGTTGGTTGCTTTGATCGTAGAAGATCCTCTTCTAATATAATATCTGTATTGGGAATCACCTTTCCCTAACTTTTCTCGCGCTTTATATGGCCTATCTTGCCCGCCAGGAACCCAAATGACTAAAACATTTTGTGCCTCTATAACATAAGGCGCCACCACTGGATGATATTGAGGAATTATATAACTATATCCAAGCGATAAAAGCTCTTTTTGAATTTTGTCTAACTGATTGGATTGCAACCCCGCAGGAGGGAGAATCGGCTTACCATCTATTTCTTCAATCCCAATAAAAATATACCCGCCTCCTAAATTATGAATGTCATTTGCAAAAGCACATATCGTGTGGAGCGCATCCTCTGGATTCCAGCTCTTTTTGAACTCCAAACGTTGCCGGACCAATCAAAGTTAAGTATGAAGGGAGGGAATTAGTATTACACCTCTTAGAAGGTACGACTCTTATGAGTATATTGACTTTTTTGCCATATTACTATTCCTATAATAAAATCTTTCAACTTCATTGAAATGATATCATTTCGCTTCAATAAGCCTATTTACTTCTGCTTCAATTGCAGGAATTATACATGCAAGACAAAACTTTTGCATACTTCGTTCGGTCTTTTTTTGAATAAATTGCAATTTTAGCATTTCAGGTTCAGTAAGTCGAAGTGCAAATAGTTTTTTAACATCTGAACGAACATGAGATTCTTCCCATGGAAAGACTTCAATTATTTCATTACAAATGGTGATAGGTTCTTTTTCAGAAATTGACGTAATTGAAGAAGAAAAATTGATTGATTTTTCCTTTTTAACTCCGGCACCTTGAATAAAGGCATCTAATTCCTTATTGATTTTAGGCGGCCGACTTTGCAAGCTTTGTTTTTTCATTGTAAACTTTTTTGTAGAATGTATTCATTTCCTTCACTGCTTTTTGATCGATTGGTTGCAATTCTAAAACAGAAAGTCCCCTGCTCGCAGCTTTGCGATATGCAATTCTGTCGCAAATTGTAATTCCAGAATATTTTAGGTTTTCAAAATCTTTTAATAACTCAATCGCCTCATTTGATTCTGTTACTGAAGGATTGGCTGATGACCGATTTATAATTATGTATGCCTGGAGTTTAGGATTGAAATTCCTAGCTGCTTGAACCAATTCTTCCATTTGCGAAAGTGTCCAAAAATCAAATTGTGAAGCTTGAATGGGGATATAAAGTTTGTCTGCAACAGCCATAGATGCTCTTAATTCAACACTATCTCTTCCTCCTGCGTCTACAATAATATCTTTATAGCGTCCAGTTAAATCTAATAGCTCAGTACCTATACCCTTTCCGAATTTTTGAATACATGATATTCGATTATTAGGCAATACTTCGTTTCTCATAGTTGCCCAAAAATTGGCACTTTTTTGAATGTCTGCATCTACCAACAAAACATCTTCTCCAGCCATTTTTCGAATTACCGCTAGGTTTGTAGCTAACGTTGTTTTACCGGTTCCACCTTTTTCAACTCCTATAAGGATGATCATACTTCATTAAACTAAATAAAAATAAACTTTTCAAGAAAAATGATATAAGATCAATTAATTTCATTTGATATGTAGTGAAATTATATTGGATCACATAACATGATATGATACGATGTTATCGCTATGTAGTTATGTCAGCGTCAAATTGCTTAGCTAATAGAATATGTAGATGGGTTGTATAATACCAATTTTCATTGCTAAATGAACGTATTTTTGCTTGAAAAATTATTCCTAATATCGTTTGATAATGTTAAAAAAATCATTGAATTATCAAATGCCAAAAAAATCCAAATTCATAGATAATGAAGTCGCAGCAAAGGCTGAGAAAGCCCTTAAATCCATGGGAAAACAGGCTTTATTAGTCAAAAAATAGAGGCAGTCATTGCGGCCAATAAGTACGGAATTACTTTGGTTGCAAAAGTATTTGGCATTTCACGAACCACTTTGACTGTGTGGATTAAACATATTAAAAATGATAGATTCAAAGCCTTGCAGGCTCCTGCAGAGCGAAAACGAAAGGATAAAATAAACAATGAGCAAAAAAGTCAAATCCAAGAATGGCTGATTAAAGATCCGCAATTAACGCTCAAAGCAATTCAACTTAAATTGAAAGCTCAATATCAATTGAGTGTCGGTATATCAACTGTACAACGTAAGCTTAAGGAAATGAACTTTTCGTATATCACGCCTCGACCTAAACATGTTAATCAAGACAAAACTAAGGTCGAGGATCTTAAAAAAAAATATAGTTGGTGAATTAACAAGAATCGAGCATACAAGAGTCTTCTTTTTTGACGAATCACGCTTTGGGACACATTCTAAAATAGGCATGGCTGGTTTGAGACTGGAAAAAGATCAACAGTTAAGATAAAATTGGGATATCAGAATTTTTATTTATATAGTTCAGTTGATATAAAAGATGGTAGTAATTTTAGCTTAATCTTATCTAACGTTAATACAGAAAATATGAATATATTTTTATTGCATATGTCAAAAGAATATAAAAATGATAAAATGATTTTAATCATGGACAGGGCGGGATGGCATAAATCAAAAGATCTAAAAATTCCCGACAACATTAAAATTGTCTATCTTCCACCGTACGCCCCAGAATTAAATCCAGTGGAAAGGTTGTGGCAGTATATAAAAAGTAAGATTTTAAAAAATATACTTTATGAAACGATAGGAGAATTAGAATCAGTATTGTGCAGTTTGATGAAATCACTTTTAAATGATACTGTTAAAAGCATTTGCGAAACACAATATATGTTCAATTAGCAATGAAAATTGGTATAAGTTTATTGGACGAAGTTACTAATAGAAAAAGTTTTTATTGAACACTTAAGTAATCGCCTTGTCTCCAATATTGATATCCATAGTAACCACCAATACCTGTTATTACTAAAACTCCTCCACCTATGCCAAATACCATTTCTAAAATAAAAGGCATATTATTAGTAGTAGGTCTAGGCGAAGTACAACAGCCAAAAATAAGGTAAGTTTGGCCTGTCTGCCCATTTACTCGCATATTTCCGATTAGAAGATCATTTATTCCATCACCATTAATATCTCCAGGGCCAGCTACATAATTATAATCATCAATATTGTTTGGTATATTATTAATAATAAATCCATTACTGCCACTGAGATCTTGAACATAAAGTGCAGGAGGCCATTGCTTTTTGCTGCCAAATACGACATAGTTTTCGCCTTGTGCATTGAACTTAGTATCGGTAACGGTACTGATGAAAATATCATCTACACCATCATTGTTAACATCTCCAGTGCCAGTAACTGAAATACCAACCCAGGCCCGTCGATCGTTTTTACCATTAATAATGAACCCATTATTGCCATCAATGTTATTCAAGTCAAAGATAGCTGGCCACTTTTCTTTACTACCGAATATGACATAACAGATGCCTACATAATTGTTTGCGGCCGATGCACCTATTAATATATCTTCGATTCCATCACCATTAACATCTCCTGCTGGGCTTGCGGAAAGAGGGCCTGTATATGAATTTTCTGCAAAAAACTTACCAGTTATTCTAAAACCATTAGTACCATTGAGAGAAGAAAGGCTCATGTTCGCAGGCCAAGTGGTTTTACTACCAAATACTACATACCCTTGTCCTTGAGCAGAGTTAGCTTCTGGAGCAAAAACAAAAAGATCATTTATTGTATCTCCATTTATATCGCCTATTCCACTAACACACTGACCACTAAAATCTGATTGATTAATACCTTCGATTGTAAAGCCGTTAGTTCCATTAAGATTAGTAACGTTAAAGATTTTAGGCCATTCTTCTTTACTACCAAATATCACATAGCTTTGACCCGTTGAGTTATTTGCTCTTGAATTACCAATTAAGATATCGTCAATATTATCTCCATTAACGTCCCCTGCGCCACTGATATAAACGTCTAGATCATTGTCATTTATACCAGTTGCGGAGCCCATGTAAATGATAAACCCACTGGTATTCGTTAAATTTTTAAGATCTATTGTTCTTGGCCATGTTTTTTTACTACCAAATAGGACATAAGTTTTTTGAATCATATAAACACCAAGTAAAAAATCATCTATGCCATCCCCATTAACGTCTCCTGCATCAGATAAATAAAGGGATCCATCACCACCACCAGCATCGATGCCATTAATAATAAAGCCATCAGTGCCATTAAGATCTGCAAGATAAACACGTTCAGGCCAATTTTGCTTACTACCAAACAAGACATAAGCTTGTCCTTTTTGCCCATTGGCGCCTAAAGCACCGATAAGCATATCCTTGATGCCATCACCATTGATATCGCCTGCTTTGCTTACGGACCAACCACTTTCATCTTTCTGATACAGACCATCGATTATGAAACCATTCGTACCATTAAGTTTAGCAAGTTCAAATACAGCCGGAAAACTTTGATTGGAATACTCAGCATTTATCAATTGCGTAAAAATACTAATAAAAGCAGTTATGAAAATAACGGCTTTGGTTTTAATTTTGAGAAAATCTTTCATTAACGTCATTATTTATTATTAATTAACAACATATCAAATCGTCAATTAGAAATTCAAAATATATAGATTCCTTAACTATTACAGAGCGCAATGATTCTCAAGAGGAGAACATGGCATTAATAAATAATCATGTTTTTACCAAGAATTCGTTTATTGATTCTACATTCAATTTATAGAGTAGCCCTACCCTACCCTCCTGGAATTACAGCAAACAACCTAGATACTATGCGATACAATATAGTATCATATCATATAACATAATATGGTAAAATTGAATGATGGTGTATTACATAACATGATGCGATGTGAAGTGATATCATATTGCAAAATCTGAAGTAGTGTTATTTAGATGTAATATAATGTAGTTAATGTAAATCGGCTTTGAATGAAATGCAATTAGATATATATGGGATTGCGTAAATAAAAGATTAGGTGCTATGTGCTAAAATTAAATGATGTAGTATTACATAATATGATATTAAGTTATGCGACACAAAATAAAATGATATCATATCGTACGACATGATGCGATATTATTGCTTGTGCTCGGATTGCAGTAGATAGCCCTGGCATTAAGTGATACAATATGCCATCATGTCATAGCATAATGTGGCAAAATTAGACGATGACGCATTACATAACATAATGCGATATGATATCATATTATTTTAGATCGCAATCATTGAGATGGTGTTAAATTATATAATATGATACGATATAAAATGATATCATATCGCGCAATCTGAAGTAGTGTTATTAGACGTAATATATATAATAATACAAATCGGCTTTGAGTGACAATATTACAATTAGTTAAACATGGGTTATATAAGTAAAAAATCTAGATACTATGCGATACAATATAGTATCACATCACATAGCATAATGTGAAAAATTAAATGATGTATTACATAATATGATATTGCGCTATATGATACAAAATGAAGTGATATCATATCGCATTATATCGTGCGATATTACTGCTTGTGCTATATTATTAGGATGTAAAAGGATGTAAAAAGATGTAAACCGGTCAACTTGAATATGACATGCAAAGTTTGCTAAAGTATTTGTATTCTAATTCTTAAATTTCTAAATTTTTAAAAAATCTACCTTTACAGGAAGCAATATTAAGAAAAGCCTAATATAAAATGGTATTTTGTTATACAACCATTGTGGAGTCCGATTATTAGAATCTTTAGGGACAATCATATATTTTTTGAATTTCCCTGATGAGTGGTACACGATACAACAAAAATCTTTAAGATCTCTGAGCTCGTGAGGTTGTACCTTAAAAGAATCAGTTTTGGAATAAGAATAGGATACCCCTGATCGGCTGACAGATTTTGTTCTTTTGATAATTGGTTTTTTGCCAATAAATTCTGCTGAAGAAACTGCGCAGTCTTCATCAGAAGCTCTAAATATTATGCGATTTCTTAAATTAAGTATTGTCACATTAGCTTTCTCTTTGCTACCTAAAGGTGGATAAAGAGATGTTTTAGATTGGCACGCCACAATGGTTGTAGCTCCTGCTTCTCGAATGACATCGACATTTCCATCAGCTTCAGTAATAAAACGTTGTGCTTCATCTTGCCAGCAAATTAATAGATTCTTATTTGAAAAAGAATCTTGCTTCCTATCGAAGCGTCGAAGGACCTGTGTATAAAATAATAGTTTTAGTAATGTGCACACGTAGCGTCGTTCAATTTGTAATTTCTGAGGCATAGCAACACAGACAATTTTCCCCTTTTCAATTTCATCAAAGCTAAAAGTATTATCCGAACAAAAAACTTCAGCCACCTCATCATTCGTAAAATAATTTAAAAAATTATAGATAGTACCCTGAACCCCTCCTAATTGATCTTTGGGTTGATTCCAATATCGATTTTTAAAATGGTTAAGGCATTCGTAGAGCTTGACATGCTTTAAGAGGGTAGGGGACTCGGGATCGATTATGCTTATGAGCGCATCATAAGTTTCACGGTTTGTTAAAATTTCTAAGACATTTTTCAAAGAGGGATAAGAACGTTTTCCTATAGGAATTTTGATCTGCTCTTGAAAATTGCCAATAGACCTAAAGAGTTCAATAGCCCATCCAATATTAGATTCACTTTGTGTCCTAAAAAAACCTTTTTCACTACTGCCGCCAGCAATAGAAGAAGCTGTATTGACAATTGCTGAAGCATAAGTATTTGACGGAATTCCATCGTCGGACAAAAGATTGAGCCTATATTTAGGCTTCCAGTCTTTCTCTGCATAATCTGGCTTGGTCTGTAAAAGCACGAGATGTTCCTCCCGATTATAATGAGTGGCCATATCTTGGAGTGTCTGCCAATAAAGCCCTTTCTCATCGATACAGAAACCTCCCCAAGGATGTTCGACTTTATTTCCTTTTTTGTTATATTTGCCATTCTCATTTTTGAACACCTGATGCATGAGGATGTTGATAGCAGACTGCGTTTTCCCAGAACCTGTGCTCCCTGTAATAAGCCAACCTCGGCAAAAAGCATTTCTATCCCAAGTTAAATTTCCCAATTTACAGGTGTATGGAACCTTCTTTGTCCAACGGAATACCAACACTATAATTAAAACTGAGCCTACACTGGCAAAGAAGTAATTCAGAGTATGGTTATTGGATGCAAAGGCTATATTTGGAAACAAGGAAATTTTATTAATGGCATGGATCAGAGGATTTAGTAATAGAGAAGTAAGGTCAATTTGGGCTAGTAAAAATTCAAGAAAAACGAAACAAGATAAAAATCCGAGTACGACTTCAGAAAGCTGCATGAAAATCCATTTAGCTGTTGACATTTCAATAGCAAATATGATTTTTATTTAGAATACAAATTAAAACAAATTTTTATAATAGAAATATTCAAAAAGGAAAATTATGAATGAACTAATGCAAAATCTTGGGCATATCGTTAAAATAATAATGGCAATTACATTTATCATGGGATTGATTAAAATCGGATATGGGTTTTATAATATTAAGCAGGGAGAAAATGGAATAATGGATATCGTTGGAGGGGCTGCTATGGCAGTAGCTCCATTTTTAATGTATGCTATGTATGATTTAATTGGTTTAGGGAGTTCTGCAATAGATCCTAGTATGTTAAATTAGTTTGTTTTAAATGAACATTTGAATGGCAATGGAAAGATTTATAATACAAACACATTCAGGTATCGATTCAGCTGGAAAAGTTTTTGGGATTGAAACACGGTATTTTATTCCAATTTTATGTGCTTTGTTTGCCTCCATCATTTTATTTTTCATCATTTCAATGAGCGCAGGTGGACAAGCGCTATCGATAATTCTTAGAATTTTGTTGGGATTTGCTCCACTTATCCTTGCTATAACTTATGTTGGCATTTTTTTCATTGGCAGACTTCCGCACTTTCAGGAGGATTTTTTTGATAATCTATTAAATGGCCCAAATTTCAATGTGACCCAAGTTAATCACAAAGAAAATCCGCTAATGTGTAGAGAGGACAATGAGTAGTATACCAGATGGATTTTTTCTTAATGGATTACTCTTTTGGGGAAAGTCATTTTCCCGAGACTGTTTGCTATCCAAAGGGTTTTTGATTGAAGTACCGGATATGCGATGCTTTTCTACGGAGCAATCTTATGAGTTTCATGAGAAAATTAGAGCATTTTTAGGGGAACTCGATCCCGATTACAGTTTACAAATTCAATGGTCAGTAAGTAGTGACTACGAAAAAGATTTACTCGGGTATGAAAAAATAGCACCGGATTCGGACAATCAATGGGGGTGTTTCGTAAGAAAAGATAGGCTCAATTATTTCAGAGCGAAGTCACTGAATGGAGATCTGAGGAAGGAAATTTTATCGGTATTTTTATCGCACAAATGCAGTACTGTTCCTAGGCAAGGGCTTAAGAAACAAGAGGAAATTGAATCGTTTTTAAGATCAGAAAGTCGAGCATTTCTTGAAAAAATTACACGTTTTGCAAATATTATTGGTGCAGGCAGTGTGAAGTCGATGGAAGACGAGGATCACTATAACTATTTTTTAAGGTTTTTTGACCCATCTCTTAGCACCCAATCCAATAACAACACAGTAGACTTAGCAGAAAGTATTTTAAGCAATACTTTATACAGCGACGGTGTTAGTACGTACAAGGATGGGAGTGTATTTTTTAAGCTGGGAGATCACTATCATTCGGTGTTTGTTTTAAGGAAATGGCCTAGATTTGTTTATCCTGGAATTATTATTCAGCTGCTAGATTCCTTACCCCAAGATTTCTGCATTACGCAAAACATTTTTCCACTCAATGTTGAGAAAGAAATTAAACAAGAAGAACAAGCGATCAAGCATTTAGGGGGCAATGTCCAGAATTCAGGAGGTATTTCGCTAGAAACTACCATAGAAAAGAAGCATCAGAAAATTCGTTCTCTTATGGGAGGATATACTATGCCTTACAAAGTGATGACTGTTGTAAGAGTATGGGGAAAAACTTTGGATGAATTATTTTCAAAGAATATAGCACTAAAGACAGCCATTCAAAATATGAATGGAGCTAAATATCATCAAGTGAACCAGGCAGGTCAGGCTAAAAGTTTGTTCTTTGAAACATTTCCCGGATGGACGGGAGGGAAGAGGCGAGGGTGGGACCTCTATACAGAGAATAATGAGTTGTCAGCTCTAGTTCCTGTAAGCAACTCATTCTATGGAAGCTTAAAAGAAGGAGAAGCGCTCTATGAAGGTGCAAATGGCAATTTAGTTGGGATCAGCAGTTTTGCAGGAGGGACGCCGCAGCATGCAGTTTTGATCGGTATGACTGGAGCTGGTAAGTCAGTAGCAATTTGCGATTTTTTATCACAGACAGAAGCATTTTATGATTATACTGCGATTATCGAAGAGGGGCTTTCATACGGAGTATTTACAAAGCTTCTTGGCTGTGAACCCATCATCATGTCTCCTGATGCAAACATTACCATTAATTATTTAGATACCCAAGGACTGCCTCTAACGACAAGCCATTCTTCGGTAGCGACAAAGTTATGTTTAAAAATGATTGGTGCTAGCCAAGATGAAGAAGTCAATAACTATCGCTGTTCAATCATCAGTGCTTATTTAAACTGTTTGTATTGGAATCAATTTGAGGATTGGAAAAATAAAAATGAAAATAAATATGTGCTTTGTCTTAAGGAAGCTTATCTGATTGAAAAAAAGATCAAGCCTACGTTGGAGTTAGGAGCATCCTTCTTGGAAGCTTTTAAAGAAATGCAATTCCTAAAAAGCTCTAATAGGTCTAAATATGATGGATGGCTGAAGAATACAGATAGTGATCTGTTGCTTGAGTTTGAAAAAAATCCTCACGATGGAGTAGCTGTCAGAAATCTAGCCTTTTCTTATTTTACAGCCGAAGAGTATCCCACGCACAGCGATTTGGTAGAACTGATGAAGTATGAAAAATTTGATAATCATAAGTCAGAAGAAGTAGACTCAATGGCAACTATGTTAGCGGCTTGGGATCGCTATGGTGACAAAGGAAAACTATTTGATGGAGCTAGCAATTTAAAGATCAATGGGAGAGTCACTCATTTCGAATTAGGATATTTACCTGAATCTGCTAAGGAATTAAAGGAAGCTACAGGATTTCTGATTTCTAATTTTGTTAGACAACATATTATCAAAATGCCCCGAGGTGCTAAAAAGCGAATTATTTTTGAAGAGGTTTCTAGATTTTTGAATATCCCCGGAGGCGATGTCATCTTGAATGAGGCCTATGCACAGCTTCGTAAATATTCTTGTTGGGTACTTTGTGTGACTCAGCAGTTTTCTCAGTTAAAGATAACGCCACTCTATAAGGTAGTTATGGGCAATTCCAAATTATTTCTTTTAATGAGACAAAATCAAAGAGAAGATATTGATGAGATTGCTGAGTCTATAGGGTTGCCTGATACAGCTAAGCAATCTATTCAGAACTATACGCTTCCTGAGCACCAAAAAAATGCGGAAGAAAGATGCAGCTATATGACTGTTTTTGCTTTGGATGGGAAAAATAATTACTGTGGTACAGTAAAAATAAAGCCCTCAAAAGAATTACTCTATGTGGCATCGAGTGACGGTAAAACTTTCGATCTTAGAACAAAAGCACTCCTGAAATATGATTCTGTTTTTGAAGGAGTGGTCAGCGAAGTGGAGAGGGAATTTAAGGAAAAATGAAAACCCTCAAAATTATTATGAGTCTGTGTTTTTTAATGATACTTACGGGTTGTTATCAAGTCAAAAAAGGAATGTATACAAGTGGAGGAGGAGTGCTTGGTGGTGGACTTTCCTATGCACTTTTTGGTAATAATCCTTTAGCAGTGGGAGCAGGTGCAATAGGTGGAGCAGTAATTAGTAGCTCATTGTATGGAGAAGACGAACAAGCGCTTACTGCAAGTTACAATGAAGGTTATGTAAAAGCGAGTAGTGACGCTATTAAACGTCAATATTGGCTAAAACAAGCCATGGAGCGTTCTTCTAGCGAGACTGATGGTAGATTAAATTATTATACATTTCCAGCAGACAATTTAATGCCTGATGGAAGAATACTGGTCGACCATACAGTAACTGTTCCTATATTAGAATGAAACTATGAAACTATTTTGGACTACTTTAATTATATTATCACTGACTGTTTCGCAAACTTGGGGTCTATTGGCAAAAGGCGTTTTTATTTTAGGAGATACTGGACAGGCAGAGCGAATGGCTGCAATGGCGAAACAACTTGCAGAGGCCACAAAACAGCTCAATGAAGCACGCAAACTTGTTCGTACAGCAAATACTTTGGTACAAATTGCAGGAGATCCAAAATCAGTGATAACTTCTATGTCAAATTTATCTTCCGCTTCAAGGCAATTGGACCAGATCTTGGGGACTCCTACAACGCGAGAATTTCGAAAATTGGTCAATGCGAATGACAGTCTAACACGTTCGCAAGAGTATTTTAATAAGGAAGTAGGAAATTCATTTCTTTCTGGGAAAAAGCAAGTTCCCAGAAAGGCAAATTTGTATAGGGCTTGTGCATTAGCAGAGTCCAGTTATGATAGTTTTGATAAATTGGTAAGTATCGATAAAACAGTCCAACAGAGGGAAGCTAAGCGTCAGGAGAAGCTTACTGATGATTTAGTGAATGCGAAGACACAAGCCGAAGTGGATAAAATAAACGCAGCAATAGCTGCTTCAAAGTCTGCGCAAGATGCATCAAGTCATCAAATCATGAAACAAAAAATGGAGATTGATGTGCAGAAAATGGCTATGGAAACGGAAAGACAAAAGATACAAACAGCTCGAAACGAAGAAAGGCGATATGAGTTAATGAAAGCGCAAGAGAAACTTGCCACCAGAGAAGAAATTTACAAAGAAAATTTCAATGAGAAGGCAATTGCATCGCTAGAAGCGCCATCTGAATGTGAGTTAATATGAAAATTTTGCCAGTAATTATCTTTTCGATTACATTGCTTATTCCTTTTCAATCTTACGCAAAATCAAATAGAGATAGAATTAATGCCGAATTAGGACAATACACTTATCCGATCATTTTTAAGCACCTCCCTGATCGCTTACGTGAATTTAAGCCTTATTTTCAAGCTATTGCATTTGCGGTTTTAACTTCTGCATTGGTGTTTGCTTTAAGGAGAGCAAGCGAACCCCAAGGATATCTCAGTACAGTTGCCCTTGCTGGAATATTATCTGTCATGATTGCAAATAGCACATTTTTTCTTCAATTGTGCCACGATACTGTTCATAATCTCAATAAAGCATTAAACGTAGATTCAACTTATGCAGTTGCTCATAGGTTATATAATGCAGCTTTAAATTTTCATGGATTAACTGAAGGAAATGGCCACACAGCAGAGGCTGGATTGGATATAGACGTTGAAGTTGGGAGGGAAGAAAATATAATGAACGATTCACATGTTAGCAGTCTAAGTTTTTTTACAGATCCTTTTGGGTACTTAATGAAAGGAATAAAAAGTTTGGTAGTTGTTTTTATTGGCATAGTTATTAGTGCGACAATGAGTTTATGTTCTTTTTTTGTAGTTATATTGGAGACGATCCGATACTTCTTAATGCAGTGTGGATCCCTTGTTTTGCCGATTTTCATTTCGGGATTGATGACCCAAAGTTTTAGATCACAGTCGATCACCTATATTTTTGGATTAATCGGAATGGTTTGTTGGCCATTAGGATGGTCATTAGGACATATTGGGACTGTAGCATTATATGATGCGATAATAGAGATTGTTAATGGATCTATCATTACTGATAGTGGAATGGCGCATAAAGTTATTGAGGTTTTATCAGAAGTAGAGAATCCATGGGAATATGTTGCTACGACAGCCGGATGGTTAGTTACTGCTTCTATTGGGAGTTTACTATGGTTAATGTTACTATTTTTAGGAGTAGTTATTTGGGTTATAATAGTGACGTTATCAGCGCCATTTTTGATACAAAAATGTGTATCCTGTGGAGCACAATTCTTTATTGGAATAGCCAATGGAGCTGCGCAAACATTAGCTCGAACAATTGGAGGAGCTGCATCTTATGGAATGGTTAGATCAGCGCGCTCAACAACAATGAGTGAAAATGGAGAGAGGCCACAACCTTCAACAGCATTAAGAGCTGGATTTTCAGCTGCACGGACATTGATGAATGCTTCGAGATTTCAAGGAGAGCCTTCGCAATTGTCGCAAGTCTTTGATACAGGACTTGATGAACTCAGACAATATAGAGCAGAGGCAGCGCAGGTAGATATAGGAAGAGTAGCCGCTCGGAAGGCCATAGAGAGTGTAACAGGAAGATCACCGCCTTCTAAAGATGCCAGGATGCGAGCTAGAGCATCGAAGGAAGCTAGGGAATCAGTAGATGCCGAGAAATGAAATTGGAAAAGCACTGGTAAGTAGATTGATACAGAAAATTATCAAAACTATCTGAACAACAATTATTCCAATGAAAACAACTATTAATTAATACAAATTAATCATTTTTGATATAGTTTATTCAAGCAAAAACTATAAAAAGGATTTTATTTAAAATGAAAAAAATGATTAATCGATTACTTCGTACATATAGTTACTGTAAAAGTAGGAATCAAAAATTGGAGAGAGTGCGTCATATTGTTAATTGCTTCGTCATGGCAGCTATTTTTTTGTGCTGCGTGGCATGTAGTCAGGTTAACGCTAGTGAAACAAAGTCTAGCAAAAAAGCAAAGGTAATAAGAGAGGGAGATCATTTTAAGGATATTAATAAGCAGCTCAAGGAAAATAGCCCGAAGATTACTTCCTTGCAGATGTCGTTTGTACTTAATGAGGAAGAATTAAAAGAATTGTACGATTCAATTGTACATAATATTGAACTGGGGCATATCTCATGGCATAAGAATCAAGGTTCAGGTGCTGACAGAGGACGGATAGAAAAAAAGCTTATTGATAATAATAAAAATTATAGAGATTTTCCCAATGATTATATGCATGGCTTATTGAGTCAACATGCGTATAAAGATTCTAAAGAAAAAGATCCGATCATTTTACCGCACATGCTTGATCATCCTTTAGAGAATTGGTATGTGGAAAAAGTATATGAGGATAATGATAAAAGCGGTTATTATGGAGTTATTTATCGAAATGATGAAACACATCAAATTGTCTTAGCAAATCGAGGGACAGATGAGCAAACTGCTAAACAGATAAAAGACACTTTGGTTAAAAAAAGCACGGATTGGCAAATCAATTTTGAAGCAATCTTAGCTGGACAAATAATGGGGGGCCAATTGGCTCAGAATTGTCAAGCAACAGCAGAAGCCATAGAAATAGCTCAAAAATTAGAATATCGATTGTCGTTTACTGGGCATTCTTTAGGAGCGTGGCTTGCAGAAATGAGCGTTTATTATTGTCATGCTTATTTCGACTATTCCACTACAAAAGGAGTAGTATTTGATAGTCCAGGAGCATTGCCGATGATGGAGCGCTTACAACCTAATATTAACAATAACAGGGTGCCATTGGAAAATCTAGACATTGTTACTTATCTGGCTAGCCCTAATCCTGTGAATATCTGTAATCCTCATCCAGGTAAAGTTTATAGAGTTTATCCCATAATGCCATCTGCAGCTGAATACTTTTCGTCATTTTTTCCAAAAGGCATTCAAGCCGAGGTAGCTGAAGCAATAAATTATGTTCAAAGCAAATATCCAAGTACTATTAAAGGTGCTTTAGCTTTTACAGGACACGATTTAGCGAAAATTCTACCGACATTTGATCCTCAAACTGGTAAGCCAAGGTACTGTCAGTACATGAAGGATTGGCCCCGAGTGGAGTATAAAGGAAAGCCATTTTCTAAGGAAGCAACCAAACTCATCCAAGAAACTATCAAAAATTATACTATACCTGAAAATCTTGGTACATGGAGGAAATATGCGGCCGAGGTATCAATTGATTCGTTAGTACAAAAGCTTGTTGGTGACACAGCAATTATGACATTCATAGGTTTTTTTAAAAGTTTGATAAATGATGAAGTTGATCATAGCCAATATTGGCTTTATTACAAACACAAAGATTTCGGCGACGAATCCCGTGAAATAAGAAGAACACTGAACAATGATGAACGATTTGAGCTTGTAGAAGGAGCAACAGATCGTGAAGGTACAGAGGAATATACTTTAAAGCCAATACCAGGAAGTTTAGATCATTTTTTATATAAACTCCATGAATACAAACATAGCCAAAATAATGATCTAAACCATTTGCCTCAATTAGTAGCAACCCAATTAAATGAACTCCTTTCAAATTATGACGTTGAGCCAAAAAATGCTCAAGGAAATAATTTAATAGCTTTAAGTAATGACTGTGATATTGAATGTGTTAAACAAAAAGCTTCCAGATTACGAAAGGTAATACCCAAAGCAGAGTTAACTTTGGAACAAGAATGTGATATTAGAAATGCAATCAACTTGCTTCCAAATTTCCCACGTGAAGAAAAGTATTATATTGAAATTCGTGGAATAAAAGAAGAATTAGAAAAGAGATTACATAAAGAGAAGATAGTTGTGCTAAGTGGAGCTGGAGGGATGGGGAAAAGTACTTTAGCCGCAGAATACGGTCACAACCGCCAACAAGAAGGCTGGCAAGTAAGATGGATAAAAGGTACTGAAATTTACAGAGAGTTTTTAGACCTTGCCCAGGAGATGAACAAATCAGTGGAAGTTTCGGGTGCTGAAAAAGTCAGAAACTCAGTATACTCCGGCTTATTAAACTTATTTGGTAAGCGGCAAATATTATTTATTTTTGACAATGTAGAAAATGAAGAAGAAATAAAACAATATTTAATAAATCTTCCAAATCATCTGAAAGTAATTATTGCTTCAAGAAATCCTAAGATATTAGAAGGAGTTCAGCCAATAATGATGGAAGGCTTCAGTAAAAAAGAAGCAATATCTTATTTGAGAAAAGCACTTGGTTACAATGAGAAAGAGGCTGAAAAATTAGTAAAAGTAATAAGTGAATCTCCGTTTAGATTAGCTAAAGTCGTAGCTTATTTGCAAAAGAACACGCTAAAGAGTGTTGATGAATTTTTGCGAGAATATGAAGAGATTAAAAAAGGTCGGAATCAAAATGAAGAAATTTATCCTGAAGTGGGATTATTATTTCGAGATTTAAAAAAAGAATGTTACGAAGGTTGGCGATTACTGAAATACTTGGCCTATCTTGATGCAGAAGGAGTGCCAGTAGAATTTATTCAGAATATCATGGGAGAAACTATAGATGCTTTGCAAGAGCCTGTAAACAAATTAGGGGAATTATCTTTAGTAGATGTAGTGACTGAAAGAAGCCAAAAAATACTGAAAGTAACTCATAGAATAATACAAGACGAAACAAAAAAAGCGTTGATTGAAGAAAATCAAAATCAGGTTGCAGAAATAATGGAAAAGTTGATTGCGGAACTCGATAAAGTATTTCCAGGTGTTAGTGAGAGCTCAAAAAATTGGAAAGAAGCAGCTAAATATGTAAGTCATGCAAAAAATCTTATCCAGGAAGCAAAAGAGATCGATTTTTCGCCTGTGGGCAAGGAACATTTATTATCCAAAATTGGGTCCTATGCATGCCACGTGGATTTTAATTATGATGAAGGAATAAATTATTGGATGAAACTATTAGATTACCAAAGAGGCATTTACAAAGACGATGGTCCTAATGTAGCTGCAACCTTCTATGCTATGGGACGAGCTTACCAAGAGTTAGGAGGAGAAGAGAATCTTCAAGAAGCTTTAAAATATCAGGATAAGGCGCTAAAGATCCGTCAAAGGGTATTTCCAGGTAATCATCGTCTTGTAGCAAGGTCACTTAATGGCATCGGAATGGTTTATGAAAAACTAGGAGGAAAACAGAATTTTCAGAAGGCTTTACAGTATTACGAGGCTGCACTTAAGATGTACCAAGTCCTACTTCCTGGTAACTCTTCGGATGTATCAATGTCACTCAGTAATGTCGGGATAATTTATCAAAAGTTAGGCGGGGAGGAGAATCTTCGGAAAGCTTTACAGCATCAGGAAGATGCTCTCAACATGGTGCAAGCGCTATATTTAGGCAATCATTTTGATGTGGCAAAGTTACTTAACAACGTCGGTATGGTTTATCTAGACATAGAAGGAGAAGGGAATCTTCAGAAAGGCAAACAGTATCTAGAAGATGCACTTAAGATGTACCAAGCCATATTTCCTACCGATCATCCTAGTGTGGCAGTCTTGCTCAGCAATATCGGGTATGCTTATTCAGAGATAAAAGGAGAAGAGAATCTTCGCAAAGGCATACAATGTCTGGAAGACGCACTCAATATATATCAAGCCATATTTCCTACCGATCATCCTGATCTAGCAAGAACAAAAAACAGCCTGGGAGTTTGTTATACAGAGTTAGAAGGAAAACAGAATTTTCGGAAAGGCATGCAATATTTAGAGGAAGCGCTAAGGATCCGTCAAAAGATTTTTCGAGGTAATCATCCTGATGTAGCCAGATCGCTCAATAATATCGGGTATGCTTATTCGAAGATGAAAGGGGAAAAGAATCTTCGGAAAGCCATACAGTACTTGGAAGACGCGCTTAAAATGTACCTGGTTTTATTTCCAGGTAATTATCATGTTGTGGCTAGAACATTGACCAATGTCGCGTTGACTTATTATATCCTAGGTGATTCGAATAAAGCCTTGGAATACAATAAACAAGCTTACAATGTTTATGCAAATATATTTACAGAAGATGGTTCAGAATTGAAAAAGATAAGAGCAAGCATAGAGTTACTTCAGCTTGATTTTTTTGCAGAAGTAAAATTAAATAAAATACCTCGACAAGATTGTTTGGGAGGAAATCAAGTCGGACCTGAATGTCGGTGGATCATTTCTTCTCGAGGAGAAACAACGGACAACTTAATAATATTAAAACAAAAAATTCAAAAAAGTATTTTAAATAATATCGTTAAAGCTGTAGATGATTATGGATGGAGCAATATTCGTTTCATTTTTGGAGATGGGGGGATTAAAGCTTATCTTGAAAAAGAATATATTAAAGGAAAACTGGAGGAATTGGGACATGATAATGAAAATATAGAACTAGCCCAGATGTTGTGCTTTGAATCAATGAATCTGGGAATAATGAAGTCAGAGAAGAAGCCTTATGATATAATACAAAGTTTTACTCGAGAAAATCCAGAGTTAGTAAAAAAGATAGCTAGAGAACACCCAGAGTTTTTTGTTGATGGATCAATAGTAGAAGCTTCTGTCAAAGCGATGGAGGAGGACGAATCGTTTGTCCAATATGTTTTTGCACATGTCAAATATATGGGAATGGTAGAAGAAAAAGAGAAATTTTCTAAAATCAGAGGGCAATCCAAACCTCGCGGTAGCCATGAGGCAGATCGAAGAGAATTGTAAAAAATACCGGAAGTTAGAGGTTAAAGAGATCTTACTAAGGCAATGGATAACGGTTACAAATGAAAGAGCTAGGATTCAGGTGTTGAATTCTGATAATCAAAGAATCTTGCAGCCTAATTAACGAGCTAATTAATGTCGTAGTTACCGCAGACCATCCAGCTAAAACGGCTGACCCCGATAAATCATCAGAAGGCTGTTGTCTTAAGTAATTGCAATAAGTTTTCGCTGCATAATTTTCAATTAATATTAATTTAGCCTATTGCGATTTTTTTATTAAATTTAGTGATTTTTTGCAGCGGATTCCAAAAATAACTGGGAAAAGTCTATTCGGAAGTGCAGGAAGTCAGTTTATTGTAAGTAATTGATGATAAATAACTAAATGGTTTGTTGAGCTAATCGCAGTCATTGATAGACTCATAACTTATGAAATTGTCACTGGTTGGTTTTCATAAATTGGCATGTTTTTTACCGTATTATAAATAGGTTGAAGATTTTTTTGAATAATTTTTATTACTTCTTCGAAAGCAGGGTAATCAATAATATTGTTTCTTCGACAAAAATTTTTCCATGCATTATCGATACTTTCACTTGCGTAATATTCAGGTAAAAAAGCAATTGGTACAGGATCGCTTAAAACGGTCTTTCGTCTTTTAAAAGTATTTTGAATAGCTGTAGTTAAAAGTTTGATGTCTAGATTTATAGCTTTATTTGAAAATAAAGTATAGATATCAAAAAAATCTTTCAACCTACTATTAGCAATCCCTAAAGAAATCATTGCTTCGAATTTCTCAGCAATCACAGTTTCAGCATTGTAAGTTTTGGTGCAGGGAAGTCTAAAATAGTTGATAATGATTGAACTTCTGCATGAGGAGTAATTCTATCACCAAACCCAACATCAATTTGTACAGGCATACTTCGTTTAACTCCATCTAGCTTTGCATATAATTCGATTCGAATACCCCCATAACTTGAGTTTTCTCTGATGAAATCAGAAACTAGACTCTCTGCATCAAACAATACTTTATCTTCTACAGGGACAGTCAAAGTACATATTTTTTTGAAAACATGGCTTATACTTTCCAAATCTTCTTGTTTAAATCCAAGTAAATCAATGTCCCTTGTATACCGAATTGGCATGTCGGTCCAAAGAGCAAATAACATAGCTCCTTTTAATGCATATTGTTCGTTATATTCTGAGATGCTTAATCTATATAAAAATCTTTCCAAAATGTATCTAATATAAACTCTATTAGGGTCTACTTCATGTTCTTTCGCATAATTGACAAGAAGTTGTTGAATATTTTTAGCCATTTTTTGCGTATTCTAAATAAGGTTTTACAATTTTGGTGACACGATTGATTTTTGAATATTTGTAAATTTGATCCGGAGTAACTATTTTCTTTCTTAGCCCATCATGTAATGCTTCCATTGCAACATCCAATCCAATTTTTGTTCTGTATTTGAAACAATCTGCTATTGTTTTAGCAAGATTAAAAATTCTGTATTCATTGCCAGCGACTTTTTTTGTTTCCACACCCGCATTTAACGAGTTTTTAGACATTCTAATAATTTTCAGAGGGAATGGAAAGTTTCTAGGCATTTTATAGTTTTCTTCCACAGCTATCCAAATTTGATGGGGAATTTGAGTTGTTACTCCATAATATTCCAAAGCCGAAAGAAGGCATATTATACAACTTGGAATCTGTTTACATGCAAGCAAATAGGATGCAAATCCTGGTTCTTCAGCAAATGCGTTACTTATATATACACCTCTAGAAAATTTTTGAATATAACCTTCTTTTTCTAGTTTATGTATATATTGTCTAGGAATACATTTTTTTTCCAAGTCATTAGGGCTAATATAATATTGGCTCAAAACAAGTTGAATAGCAAATTGATATTTTTTCTGTTTATGTAGAGTTTTCATAATTCCACTTGCATTTTTATTTGGCCATTCTTTCTTTCCTATATTTACTACATTTTTAATTGGTATCGTAAAATTGCAATAAAAAATTACATATTTATCTTAGTTTTATATATATACTGTAAAAATGTAATTTTTGAAAATTTTTCGATTCGATCATCCCCATAAGTGCCCCGCCTCCGCTGCATTGCCATTACTTACAGCAACTTTTTCACTACTTATCGGTCCCTGACTCCTTCCATAACCCAAGGCCTTACTCTTTGACGAGCTTGTGATTGAGGTTTGTCCTTCATTATGCAAGGCCTCCTGACCTTTCCTGCATTTACTTACTAGCATGCTATCCTCGCCAACTCCGCTAGAGCGTTGAACCGCCACTGGTTGTTTGCATCTTGCTTTTACAGCATTGGATGACTCTGACAGTTCCCTTCGGCTTTCACCCCATTCCGAGTGGCTCGTCTCTCTAGTTTTAAACCTTTAGGGGCCTTTTGATGAAGTTCATTGTCATTATGGCCTGCTAGTGCGGCACACAATTATTCTCCACGCCATCTCACGATCGCGCAGTTACCGCTACCTTCTCCATTGAACAACCTAATTATGGAGATAGGACTTTCACCTAGGACATGTTTCATGTTCCATTAGCGTACCGGAATAGGAGTTATAAGCAATAATATTTCGATTTGGTAAATGTTATTCGTGATAAGAATCTGGCTTATTGACAACTGCAGTTCTCTTGTCCTTGCTGTGGGTATGTGGCCGAGGTTTTTATTTGTTTGTTTATTAATTCTAATAATATTAAAGATTCTTTATAAGAATTGTCATTGTTAAGGTTATTCTTAATAATAGAAAACTGATTGTTATCAAGGCGCAGAGCCTCATGCCCATTGATGGTAAGTTGTTCAAGTTTTTGGAACGAATTAGCTGGTAAAGCAAGAATGACATTGCGTTTAACATTCTCCAGAGTAAGCATTTTGAGATTTGATAATGTAGTTGGTAATATAAAATCAACCTGAGCTCCAACGTTTTTAATAAGAAGCTTTTCTAATTTGGAGGCTGTTGCTAACTTAAAATCAGAACCCTCTTGAATATTATTAATATACAATGTTGTAAGCTCTGGTAATGAACCTAGAATTAAAAGTTTGGCGTCTTTTTGAAGACCTCCGATATAAATGTTTGTGAGATTACGATATTCACCCAGTATATGCAAAATACCAGACTGTAAAATATTGCGAATGGAAAAACTGGTAAAGGATAATGGATTCAGTAAGCGAAGAGAGGCTCCATCTAGAATATTTTCAACAGAGAAATCGAAGAGTTTGGGCAATGAACACAGTAAAGCATCAGTTGCTTTAACACAAATATTTTTAACAAAAAGGCTTGAAAGATTCGGAAGATTGCCAAATACCTGAAAAGCCCTATCATTCCAAATACTCTCCATAGAGAGATTTGTAAGATTCGGAAGTGAACCTTGAATTTGCAAGTTGTGGGAGTGATAGAAAGTGCCAATAGAAAAGAATTTAAGATTAGGTAATGAACAAGGAATAGTAAATGCAACATCTTCTGCGATATCTCCAATGGAAAGAGTTATTAGGTTCGTTAAGGTTATTGGTAGACTGAGATTAATATTGAGGTTTCCAATTGAAAGATCTTGTAGAGTATTCAGTAAATACAAATTTTTTATCTGTCCAGTTTGAGCTATATCCTTAACAGTTAAGTTAGTAAGATTGGTACAGGCTGCGGAGCATTCAAAAGTGGCTTTCTTTTCAATATCTCCAATAGACAAATGTTCCAGGCCATGACATGAATATGGAATCGAGACGGTAATATCTTCTTTTATATTTCCAATGCCTAAATTTCTCAAAGAAAATGGCAAATGAAGTTTTTTCAGATCATTATAAAGTTGTCTCATAACATGAAATGGTAAAAGAACATTATTCTCAATTGTTGTATGATTACTTAAAGCCGACATAGGAAGGTTAAATAAATCTATTGTATAAATATCTCCAAGAACAAGAGTTGAAAGGCATAATTTTCGTAAACAAAAAGGGCTTAACCATTTATTAATATGAAGGATGGTATCAAAATTAACTATAATATTTTTAAGATTTAATTCTTTAATATTGATCAAAAATCTGATTGATTTTTTCGACCACTCTTGACTATATATTTGCTTTTTGAATTCTTTTTTATTTAATTTAGAACTTACATTGTTCATTAATTCTAATAAATCTTTTTTATTTAATTTATCTTGAGATAGATATATAATATTGCTATCTTCTTCATCAAGAGGCCGGTATACGCTTAAATTTAAGCCAAATAACCAAGTTAACATCTTACATTCATCGAAAGAATTAATTTCTAGAATGATTTTTTTTCTATCAAAACAATAATCAAAACTAGGTAATCTGTCAAAGAGATGAAAATCGCTTAGATTCCCAGTTTTATGTCTATGTAGACATTGATTATTAGCAAAATTATCTTTTTCTCGGACTGATGGATCAATATTTGGAAAAAGCTGAGAATATTTAAAAGGAATTGCGGCTTTATGTGCTAAAAGGCTAGTTTGATGCGTGGGGTCTATCGTCGAAACGAAGTCGAGCAATGCCTTTGAAATCAATCGAAGGCAAAGGATACTCTTTAAATCAAAAAAATAAAATAAAATCCTTATAATGATATCATTTGGAAGATAAGGATACATTTTTTCAAAAAGATCTTTGACATCTCCTTCTTCTGTTATGCAATCTCTAAATGGTTTTTTTGCTTCCGGGTTACCAGAGCTGACAGTTATTTGACGTTGATCATTTTGTATACTTGTTCTTAGTGGTGGTGATAAAGTCGTTCTATGATTAGTTGGAAAGAGTCTTTGATCCATATTTTTTATTATTGAAGTTTAAATAAAAATTTAAAGTTGAAAAAACTAAGTTTTGTTATAAAATATCAATTTTAGATAAATTTTCATTACTTTAATCCAGTCAATGGAAAGTTTTAAAAACTTAAAATTGGATTAATAGTTTCAACGGTATAACTATTACGACCATTAATTGATGTTAATAATTTAAGAACGGAGGGCAGTCCAGTAGTTGTTAAAATTGTGGGTCGAGGCTGTGAATCTGGTAGACTAAAAATGATATTGCTACCCATGTTACCTAAAGTAATACTTAATGCAGTATCATAGGCATTTGGAAAATTGAAAGTCACGTTACTACCAATATCGCCGATATTAAGGTTTTGCAAATTTGAAAAAGAATTCGGAAAGGCTAGACTAATATTGCTACCAAAATTACCCATAGTGAGGTGAGTAAGATTAGGAAACAAGTTATCTGGGAGATTGAGTGTTGTATCACTATTGAAGTCACTTAGAGTGAGAGTGGTCAAATTGGGGCATGACTTTGATAACTTCAAGATGACAAAGAAAGGAACATCACCGAGCACAAGGTTCGTGAGCATAGGTATTGAATGAGGTAATTTGAGATTAGCATAATTACTAATATCTTTAAAAGAAAGGGCTTTCACGTTAGGTAGAATGTCTGGAAACTGGATAGTGACATTTTGCTTAATATGGCCTAGGGAAAAGGTCGTGAGATGATTGAGTGAGGACGGAAATATTAATTGAGAATTATTCCAAACATTGCCAATAATAAGATTTTCTAGATTGCAAAAAGATTCTGGGAATTTAAAAACAACGTCATCCCAAATTTCTTCCACAGATAAACTTAGAAAATTAGAAAATAAATCATCGGGATCAATCACTGTGCTTGGTTCTACTACGCCAAGAAAAAGAGTTTTAAGATTAGGACAAAACTTTAAATTAGCAGCAAAAAATTCTAATAATTTATTCATTTGGGCAAAAACTTTATTATCAATCTTGAGCCCTCTAAAATCTATACACTTTATCCTATCCATTAATATTTCACGTAAATGCTCTTTTTGGTCATTATCTTTCCATATTAATTGAGAAAGCTCTTCAATAGCATCAATTTTAAGAGAAATATTTAAATTATTCTTTGCCATGGAATTGACAATAAAGGATGGATTAGCAAAGTCTGAAGGATGTATATCAATATCAATAAAAGTAGGATCTAAACGTTCTCTAATAGAACAGAGTGATTTAAGTACTTCGGGATTTTCGATCATTTGGAATGTAAGTTTTTTAAGATTATCGAGTGATTCTGGAAAAATCAGAGTACCAGAACGACAAACAGTTTTAATAGAAAGAGTAGCGAGTTGATTTAATTTTTTTGGTAACTCGAGTTTAGTGCCGTTATTAATTATTCCAATATTAAGCTCCGTGAGATTATCTAATGAAGGTAACTGAAGGTCAGATGCTATTAGAGCCCCTAAGGAAAAAGAAGCGAGGTTTGTATGCGAATTCGATAGATTGAGGCTAGCACCTTCAGCGTATTCCTTAATATTTAAGCATAGTAAATTGTTAAGGGAATTTGGTAAATTGAGTTCTCCACTTAATTTTTTAATATGAAGATTAATGAGCTTATGCAACGAATCTGGTAAATTAATAGTGCGATAACTTACGGTACCCAAAGAGAGGTTCGTAAGGTTATTAGCCGATTCTAACAAAGTAAGTGCAGTATTGAGATTGTCAATATAACCAAAACCTAAACCAAGATTAAGAGAAAAATTAGTTAGGTTAATCAATGTAGTCGGTTGATGAATGATAGTGCCCTTACTTTGCTCAAAGCGTAGATGGGTTAAATTCTTAAGTGAATTTGATAATATCAAGGTAGCTTTATCATGTAATATGTCAATTGTAAGCTCGGATAAACTGTCGAGAGAATGGGGTAAAACAAGGATGGCATTTGAGTGAATCTTTCCAATCCTTAATAACGAAAGTTCATTAAGAGCGTCAGGTATATTGAAATTAACACCATTGAAATGACCATCACCAATCCTTTCAATAAATAGATCTTTAAGATGAATGAGCTCTTTGCATAAATCTTCGAATTGTGAGGCATTATCACAATTTATTTCGAAAATCGTAAGTTTTGTCAGATTATTTGGAATAATAAGCGTTGCAAGATCATCAAGTTTCTCTGATGGCTTGAAAGGATTATATGAATGATTTTTGATAGAAAGAGAAGTGAGTTTATCAAGTAATCCTGACGTTTCGAGCTTTATGTAAACATCAGAGATGGAAACAGTTGAAAGATTCTTGAGTGATTTTGGCAAAGTAATGATAGCACCCTTTTCAATATTTTCAATTGTGAATGATGCAAGATTATCGAGGGAATTAGGAAATGTAATGTTGCTACCTTTGTGAACTGTTTGAATAGAGAGGGTTGTGAGCTTATTAAGTGATTTTGGCAGATTCAGAGTAAAATTTTCAACCCCCGCTATTGAGAGTGTAATGAGATTGTTCAACGATTCTGGAAGCTTCAAAGTTGCTGAACTCACAATATGTTCGATTGTTAATGTTTGAAGGTTATCCAGCGATTTGGTTAAAATGAGAGTGCCGATAATATTTGCAATAGAAAGTGTAGTGAGATTTTGAATTTGTTCCGATACCGCAAAAATACCATTATGCCAAATACTGTTGATATTGAGTGTGTGAAGATTGTCCAGTGGTGGTAAAGTAATTTTTCCATCAAGAACTTCAATCGTAAGCACTTTTAGCCAAGTCAATGAAGTTTTAAGATTAGAAATGTCACCAAGAGTGCTACTTTCGAATTCAGACAGTACGTCTGCAATTGCACTTGCAAGAGGAATCTTTTCTAGTTCGAAATCCCCATGAATGTAGTCAAAAGTCAGGCTTTTAAGATTAGGAAATAAATGAATATTTTTAGTAATGGTAGCTAATAATAATCGGATCGAATCTGCAGTCTTGGGATTAACAAAAAAGTCGGAGTTACTTTTGAAATTTAATGCCTCGATTTTATCAAGAAATTTTACATCTGTTCGTTGCTTTAAAAGAAACTTTAGTAACTCGTGGATTTGATTGATATTTTCGATTTTTAGAACAAGTGGTTTTGTGGGTTTAAATCTTGGTTGTGGTAAAAACAGATCATCGATACTTATCTCGAATTGTTGTTCCCTGAGCTCCATTTGATCTTGCATTTCTATTGCTAAATCTAGGGGCTGCTTTGTTACGTGAGTCATGGACTCCCATCTGCTAATTTCGAGATAATCTTCAATTCCATGAAATTCACTGGTAGCTTTAGAGGCACGCCGAGGCCAGTAGCCCTCTGGAGAATAAAAGTCACGAACATCAGTACCTTTTCTATAATTGATGAGTACTTTTGGAGGGATCTTAATATTTCTTATTTCCACGATAGTTGTATTGATGATTTGGATAAATGAATAATGATTTCAATTATCAATTAATAATATTATTTGTCAACACATACTTAAAAATCTTTTTTTCCAGCTTATCTTCCTGACTTCGTTACAAGATTTCTTGGATCGGCATCCTATGGCGAAGTCAGGAAAAACCATCAATTAAACATGGAATTTCCGCTTTCATTCCAGCTTCGGAGACGAAACGGATGTGATTAATACCCAATCTGAACATGTACCAATCAAATCCATATCTCTTGTTGATCAGCTATTTGCAAATCGCATTTCTAAAGCATAGCCCCTTGAGATATGCCTGCCTTTGACTTTCTGTAAAGAATTTTTGAAAGAAACCGCTCAAAAGCTACCTTCTTCATTCTTTAGTTTTTAATATAACCTCAGGATTATTAATTTTTTTCATGAAAACTCATCATGTTATTGACTTTACAATAGCAATATGATTTTCATGAATGAAATGAAATACCAAAAACAAGTATCAAAGAAAAAACGGGGATTTACGCTTGTAGAAACGGTTGTAACCATTGTTGTATTAGGTGTACTAATAGGAATAGCATCATTAATAATGGGCGATACCGTGAATTCAGCTAAAAATAACACAAGGAAAACTAATGCAATAACAATGAATAAGCAAATGAGTCAAATTAGAGCATTAGGGGGTAAAATAGGGGATGGCAAAGGCAATGACGTTGATACTTCAGATATAAATACGCTTATTGATTCTTTGACAAAAAATTTGAATGTCGCAGGGATAACGTTTTCTTTAGAGCCAAAGCCTATAGCAAATGAGTATGAATTAGTTGTCGATCATGAGCACAATCAGAAATTTGTTCAGGCGAAATTATTGTAAACAATGAGATACAAAGACCAGATGGGGTTTTCACTAGTAGAAGTTTTGCTTGCTATAGTTTTATTAGGAATTTTGAGTTCCTTATGTTACCCCATTGCTAGAAACGTCATTGAAAAATCCAAAGAACAATTGGCAATATGTTTTGCTGAGTCTGTTAATGCTGCGAAATCAAGTTTTTGGATGAGGAATACGTTTGCTGAAGAAGAGTATGCTCAACAAACAACTAATGAAGGCAGATACAATCTTATTAAAGAATATCTTTCAAATAATAACATTCCTTTAGCACATGCATTACCAGAAGGATTTGATCTTATAATGAATGGCGGCATTCGAGAAAGAGTAAACATTGTTAACAAAAAAGGTGAGAATGTGTACTAAAAGCGGTTTTTCCTTATTAGAGATAATGATTGGGGTGGTATTATTGGGGATGATCATAGGTGGTTTAATGGTAATTTTTAAAAGTATAATCAATGAAGCATCCCCTAAAGCTATAAAATATGAAGATAAAGTTTATGACGTAGCTCCATCTGTAAAGGCTTCTATCGCAGCTTTTGATTTTCATCAAAAGTTCCTATATTATTTAAAAAATGTAGAAACTTGTTTGTGTTTTGGAGGGGATAAAGAAAGCAAACAAGCAAAAAATTATTCTTTTCCTTTGAATAATAATTTTAACTATGGCCAGTTGTTCAGTTATGAGCCTTTAATTAAAGGAAAACTACTCAATATTCAAAACTTAATCGATGGTCTTGAAGGGCGTATAGAAACCTATTTCGAAAATAATGCAACAAATTTGGATTTAACTTGCATTTTATTAAATAGAGATACTAAAACGAGTGTTTTTGTGCAATTAAGAAGTAGAGAATATTTCATTAAATATGACCTATATCATTTATATTCAGTAGCAATGTATTCTGTAGAAGACGCTAAAGAATTAATGTCGTATCGTTTTGCTGTGAAGAGATCAGAAGATGCTTATGCACGATGCGATGTTATCAAAAGATTTTTTTATGGCAGAAGTGACAATAGACAAGAAAGTTTTGACATAATTATTTTTCCCGACCCTTATCTTATAGCCAATAATGAGAAAAGTAATTTGAAGAGTTTATCACGATTTACCTATATACTCGATGCATTTTAAAAATAAAAAAGGGAATGCGAGCCTTTTTATGCTGCTAATTATTTCAATAATAGTATTAAGTCTTGGATCTCTCATGCACAGTAATTTGGTGGTTTACCAATTATCTAAATCTTATCATATTTTGCGCGAACACTGGCTTATAGAGAAAATGCTTTTACAAATAACGGAAGAATGTCTTTTAAGTAAATATGAATTATCTGTATTTAATCTAAATGAAGAGCTAGAGAATTTGTTTATAAAAGAGATCGATTCAGTTTACAATATGAAACTCGATATGTTCAAAATAATAAAGAATCATATCAAGGAGGCCCAAAAATATGTTTTCAATGAGAAACTTATTTTTGAAAAAGATAAATTTTTGAATCCAAGGTTGGCAAGCTATTTAAGTAAGGGCCCTTATATTGATTATGGAGAAGGTTTGTTTTTATACGGTATACACGACCGAACGTACGAAATTAAAGCCAAAGGTTTTGGAGTCCCATTATCAAATTTTGATTTAGTTTTTTATAAGTTAGGCGAACTCAAAAACAAATTTGGCAATATTGATGGAAAAGAAGGGCTCTATCTTAGGAAAGATAATTTATATTTTTTGGATAAGAATAGGAAAGAAGAAATGATTGATTCTTCGGCAAATTGCATGAGTTATAAAAGCAGAAAAGATGTTAGTTTTTTTTGTAATGCCTATGAGTGGCTGTGGACAAGTAAATATTTGCAAGAATTGGCCAAGGATTCGACTAATAATTTCATTTTAGAAATGCCCTATAAGGGAGCAGTAAATGACAATGGTATTATTCTGAATAATGAAAATGATATCATTCTTGACTTAGGAAAAATCGAGTTCGATGTAGTTACGCTATCCAATGCCTTAGGCAGAGGGACTATTAAATTAAAAGAAAGTATTATCAAAGAAAAACCTTTGATTATTATAAGTCATAACAATTCCTCGCACAGCCAAAAAACATCTCTTGAAATTGATCAATCTTTAAAAAGGCCTATCATTGTTTTTGCATTAAATACAGAAATAAAATTTAAAGATAAACCGCAAATACAAGGAGCTTTTTTTTGTGACAGGGATTCGAAAGCAAGCGGACCAGTAGTGCTCGATGGTCATTTTTCTTTCTATAGAGGTTCCCATTATTTGGATGAATTAAACGTACAATTTGAACGCACAGAAGAAACAAAAATTAAATTGGCAAAAATTATTCCGCATGTATTTATGGTGGACATTTTTTTTAAAGCAAACAAATGAAAAGAAGTACTGCTGGATTCAGTTTAATAGAAATTATGGCAGTTTTATCGATATTTTCTATCCTTTCAGTAGTAATATTTAATTCTTTAAAGGGAATGAAAACTAATCATGCAGTCGAAGAGAATGAAGCATCGATAGATCTTAGAGAGATTATCAAACAAGAACTGGTCTTACAGGGAGTAAATGTTCAAGATGGATTTAAACCTCTAATTGAATATGGGGATATCGATGCAACAATTATAGAATCTGAAAGTAAATTAAATATAGTTGGTAAAAATCAAATATCTTTATTAAATATCGCTTTTAATGAAGAAAGAGAAAGAATTAATATTGCTGGGAAAATTATTAAAGATGGAATAGAACCAATTCCTTATATAGCATCACAATTATCTCCTCCCAAAGCTAACTATTTTAATAAAATAAATTTGAGTCTGTTTCCTTTTAAGGATTTTATAGTTCGAGGAAATAGCAACCCTATAGGAACCTATTACCGATATACACGAGATGGCTCAGATCCTGATAATTCATCAGCAATATGGGATTTTTCTGCATTAACTTTAGCTAATTGGTCTCCATTAATGAAATTTAGAGCATTTCACGCAAATTCTCGGTTTCTTGAGTCTGATGTCCTCAGTATCAGCTTAAAATTGGAAGTGGCGGTAACTTTAAAAAGAGAAGATGGTTCTAATAGTTTAGATATTTCTTATTATGAAATTGTCAATAATTATAACAGGATCTTGATTGTAGCTCCCTTGAATGATCCCAATGTACATATCCACTATCGAATAAGAGGTGGATCGGATATAGAATATACAGGGCCCTTTCATTTACCACTTTGGAGTTGGAATGCTTATGGAAACATATTAATAGTGGAAGTTAGGACCTCACATTCCAACATTCCAATATGCAGTCAAGAATTTCATCTATATATTGAGAAAGAACAATTGCCCATGCCTCAAATATGGCCTTCTGGAGGTGCCTTGGCTACAGGATCACGCATAGAGATTAGGACTGACAGGAATATTGCAACAACAAATACAGTTCTAGAAGGAGAAGAAAATGGGATTTTTTTATACTGGGTAGATCTTTAGATTAGGAGAGCAGTAGGGGTATTTAGTGGCTTAAAGCCTTAGGATTGCGAGGATTTTCTAAATTTCTGTTTACTAACAAATTTCTTGACAAATTAAAAATTAACAATAGATTATGTTAATTGGATATCTTGGTGATGGTTAAAGACCTCATTGTAGGGTATTTGTTTTACTTTAATTTTTTTACAAATATGGAAAGTTCAAGCATATTAAAGAAAAAGCCTAATCTTACAATTGATTGGGAAAAGAAAATGCCATTAGAAATGTGGGATTATACTTGCGAGCATCATGCGAAAATCGCAGACTTAAGTGCCTTAAGTCGATGCACAAAATATTTGAATCAATGCTGTACTGAAGTTTTTAGTCGCAAGGTGGGAACTCATTCTTTGGAAGTTATTTTTGAGTATTTGACTACCTATTTTTTTAGCCGTGATGATGATACGCATACCTATGAATATTTAGACCTTTTGGAAGTAGAGGAATTACTCAAATATTGCATTTGGAATGCTAAAATCAATGCAGATATGATAAAAGAATTTGTTGGTACAAGAGCAAAAGAGTTTCGCGTTTTTGTTGGTACAAGAGCACAAGAGTTTCGAGGAGCTATTTGTTTACATATTTTTTGCGAAGTTATGGGAGGTCGTTGGGAAGGGCATCCAGGACGAATTGCTCAAGACTCTGCAGTAAGATTAAAAGAAGTATTAGCTGAAGTAGGATTAAGAGAAATTAAAAAGTTGCCATGCTACGCAGATATCGTTCGTACAATAATAGCATTGCGAGGATATAACAATGAGGGATTAGGTTATTTGAAGTTGTTGGAAAACGCTGCGATAGCAGGCGAAGAGGTGGTCAAGTCTGTTATTGAAAATGTATTGGAACGCAGAAACGATCTCAGTGAAACTCAACAATTAAAACTGGTAGTATTACTACAGCATTATGCAAATGCACAACTAGAGACTGCTTGGGACGGTGCCACAAAGATTGCGAACTTAATTGTGAACGTGTTTGGTGAATATGAAGCTCTAACAGAAGACGCTAGAGAACGTTTAATAAAATACGTTGAAACATTTAAAGACCATGAAAATCCTTGTCTAGTATGCATGGCAGTATATTCTCGATTAAAATTAACAAAATATAGCGATGAGGGATTAAGCTGGTTAAAATATTTTATGGCTGCAAAAGATGGAATAGTGATATTCGCTGACGCTGTTATTGAAAATGTATTAAAATGCAGAAAAGATCTAGATGAAATGCAGCAATTAGAACTCGTAGAATTGCTAAAGCAGTATGCAAGTGAAATACCCTGTAAAGCTATTGACTTGATTAGATATCCCTTTGGAAAATATGAGCATCTAGAGAAGTCCGCTAGGAAGGGTTTGCTGGTATTGGCAATGACATTTACTAATAATGAAGATTCTGAAGTAGTTTTTAGGGCGGTACGAGCTGTGTTAGAATTAACAAAGTATAGTAATGAGGGATTAGCTTATTTAAAGTTCTTAAAAAGTACTGAGAAAGAAAAAATAGATGAGGTATGTTGTGTTATTAGCGATATATTGGAATGCAGAAAAGATCTCAGTGAAACTCAACAATTAGAACTAATAGAATTGCTGGAGCATCATGCAAATAAATCATGTTGTCAACATGAAAAGATGATGGACTTAATTGGATGTTCCTTTGGAAAATATAAAGATCTATCAGACTCAGCAATGAAGCGCTTACAAGCATTGGTGATCGCAAGTACTGACAATAAAGATGCTCTTGCAGTTTGTATGGCAGTGGATACTGGATTAAAATTAACAAAATATAGCGATGAAGGATTAGGTTATTACTTGAAATTGTTAGAAAGCGTTGTGAAGGAAGGAATAGCTGAAAGGGAAGATGAAAGGGGTGACGAAGTCCATTGTAGGATTTCTGATGTTATTGATAATGTGTTAGAAAGTAGAAAAGATCTCAGTGAAATTCAACAATTGGGAATCATAGAATTGATAAAGCGGTATGCAAATACACACCCAGGACAAGCTATGGGTTTAATTGGGTGCTTCGGACAATACTCAGTTCTAGCAGACCCAGTAAGGCAGCTTTTGCAGGCATTGGTAAAAGCATTTACTAGCAATAAAGATCCTGATATAGTTTGTTCCGCTGCACTTGCTGGGTTAGAACTCACAAAGTACAGCGAGGAATCAGGTTATTTAAAGTTGTTAAAAGCGGCTGCGAAAGAAGGGGGTGGTGATGTTGATTTTATTATTAGAAAAGTATTAAAAAGCAAAACAGATTTAAGTGAAATGCAGCAATTAGAACTTGTAGAATTGCTAGAACATTATGTCAGTGAACAACGCTGGGCTGCTATGGATTTAATTGTGTTCCCCTTTGGAGAATATTCAGCTCTATCAAGCTCAGCAAAGAAGCGTTTGCAAGCTTTGGTAATGTCATTTACTAATAATGAAGATCCTGATGTGGTTTGTCGGGCGGCACATGCTGGATTAAAATTAACAAACTATAGTGATAAGAGATCAGAGTATTTAAAGTTATTAGCAAACGTTGCAAAAAAAGGAGTAATGCATGTCGAGTCTGTTATTAAAGATATTTTGCAATGGAGAAAAAATCTCAATGAAACTCAACAATTAGAACTCATAGAATTACTAGAGCATTACGTAAGTGAAAGACCTCGAAGTGCTATGGACTTAATTGGAAGTTCCTTTGGTGAATATACAGCTTTAGAAGAATCAGCCAGGAAGCGTTTGCAGACATTGATAAAAGCATTTACTAGCAATAAAGAACCTTATATAGTTTGCTGGGCGGCACTTGCTGGGTTAGAACTCACAAAGGACATCGACGAGGAATCAGATTATTTACAGTTGTTGAAAGGCACTGCGAAAGAAGCAAGTAGTGAAGTTAATTTTATCATTAGAAAAGTATTAGAAAGCAAAAAAAATTTAAGTGAAATTCAACAATTAGAACTCGTAGAATTGCTAGAGCATTATGCAAGTGAACGACCCCGAAGCGCTATGGACTTAATTGGAAGTTCCTTTGGTGAATATATAGCTTTAGCAGACGCAGCCAGGAAACGTTTGCAAGCATTGATAATAACATTTCTTAACAATCAACAGCCTGATCTGGCGGCAAGGGCGCGGGCAGCGTATGATTCAGTTAAAATGTAACTAACTCCTCCTTTTACGTGCAAAATTAGCTTTTAGCAGGCCTTCTTTCTTTTTTTGTTTCCCATGATTTTTGATTTAGTGGTTATTGCCACTTTAAGCGAGTGTCCAGTTTTTAGGGTTTTTAGAGTCCACTATAGTTGTACTTGACGAATCTGGCAAGGAATATTACCTTGCACATAAACGAGCTTATTATATTTTTCTTGTAATAAACTAGACTTAATCTGACA